>Ga0115559_1000060_pt1 | contig 71158 bp, 61 predicted proteins | sample COGITO_mtgs_1105_3_FD_87281 | JGI IMG/M metagenome (GOLD analysis project Ga0115559, IMG submission 87281) | Pelagic marine microbial communities from North Sea - COGITO_mtgs_110506 | ecosystem: Environmental > Aquatic > Marine > Epipelagic | place: Germany:Helgoland, sampling site Kabeltonne... | reverse complement strand
CAATTAGATGAGGTGGTTGTCTCTGTTTTTAAAGGTGATGCAAAAACCAATAGAATAGCTGAGCAAATTGCAGTAATTACTAAAAAGAAAATACAACAATTGTCGCCACAAACTTCTGCTGATTTATTAGCTACAGTTCCTGGAATTAAAGTGCAAAAATCACAATTTGGTGGAGGAAGTCCAGTGTTAAGAGGGATGGAATCGAACAGAGTATTATTAGTTGTAGATGGAGTACGAATGAACAATGCTATATATAGAAAAGGGCATTTACAAAATTCTATTACAGTATCTCCGAATCAGTTGGATAGAACAGAAATTGTTTTTGGACCTTCATCTGTAGTATATGGTTCTGATGCTTTAGGAGGGGTAATTCATTACTATACTAAAACACCTAAGTTATCTGATAAAAACGAAGTGAGTACAAGTTTTTTCAATCGATTTTCTTCTATAAATAATGAAATAACTACGAATGCCTCTGTAGAAATTAGTGCCAAAAAATGGGCATCTTTTACGAGCTTGTCTCATAGCGATTTTGGAGATTTAAAAATGGGAAAAAACAGATCGCATGGCTTTAGTGATTGGGGTAAAGTTTTGGAATATTCTCAAAACACCGATGATTTTTTCTCTGCTACAGCTACCACAAATAATAATCCAGATTTACAACGAAACACTGGTTTTAATCAAACAGATTTATTGCAAAAGTTCTTTGTCCCGTTGTCTTCAAAGACAGATTTAAAGATCAACCTTCAATACTCGACAACATCTGATATTCCAAGATTTGATCGTCTTGATGAGCAGTCTGGAGGGACTTTAAAATTTGCTGAATGGTTTTACGGACCTCAAAGAAGACTTTTAATTTCTCCTCAGATAGATATTAACCCAGGTAAAAACTGGTTAGATAAAGGAACATTTACATTAGCGTATCAAAATATTCAAGAATCTAGGATTCAGAGAAAATTTGGAAGCTTAGATCGGTCATATAGAGAGGAAGAAGTAGATATTTTTGGGATAAACGGAGATTTTACTGTCCCGATTACTGAAAACAAGAAAAGGAATTTAAATTATGGATTTGAGTTTTCTCATAATGACGTAAACTCAAATTCTTTTGGGAAAACTTTAAATGTTTCTGGAAATCAAATCTTAGGATTTTCAGGAGATTTTAATGTGCAATCTCGTTATCCAGATGGGGGAAGTAGCTATATGAGTTCTGCAGTTTATGTTGGGTATAGACAAGATTTAAATGCTAAGTCTACATTAAATTCAGGCGTGCGATTTACGCGTACCAATCTTAGAGCTACTTGGGTAGATCAAACGTTTATTACATTACCACAATCAGAAATTAAATTGAATAATTCTGCATTTACAGCAACACTTGGTTATGTATACAAGCCTAACAAAAATTGGCAATTGAACAGTGTGATTTCTTCTGGTTTTCGATCTCCAAATATAGACGATGTAGGAAGAGTTCGTGAGAAAAGCAACATTCTTACAATACCTAACATTCATGTCGATCCGGAGTTTGCTTATAGTGCTGAAATTGGAATTCAAAAATATTTCAATGATCGAAAATTTAGAGTGGGATTCAATACATATTACACGCTACTAGAACACTATATATTAAGAGACGTTTTACCAGTTGATTCTAATAGTAATTTTGTTATTGATTATGATGGGACGCAATTTAGTGCCCTTGCAGGCGAAATAGTAACAAATCAAAATAAAGGGACGGCCTATATTTTTGGATTTACAGCTAGTTATTTAGGAAAGATATCGGACAAATTAAGCACTTCAGGGTTTATCACTTTTACAAAAGGGAGGACTTATGATACTGACGAGCCTTTATCATCTATTCCACCACTTTTTGGCCAGTTTGATATAAATTACGAAGGAGATAAATTACAGCTTGGAGCTAATATACGTTTCAATAGTCGTAAAGAGATTACTGATTTTAATTTCAGAGAAGGGATAGATAATCATGATTTAACACCTATCGTTGATGCGAATGCAACTGAAGAGGTGGATATCTACTATGGATCACCAAGTTGGGTTACCGTTGGAGTGAATAGTAGTTATATGTTTAATGAAAACTGGAAATTACAAGGAAGAGTTAGCAACTTATTTGACCAACATTATAGAGAATTTGCTTCTGGAATTTCAGCTCCTGGAAGAAACTTTTCATTCTCATTGATTACTACTTTTTAGACTTTTTATTTCCATCACTATCGTAATTTTTATTCAAGGCTTTCTCTGTCGTAATAATACAGATAAGAACTGTAAAAAGTAGAAAAGCCATAGGAAACCATGAGCTCATCATTTCAGGATTTAGATAAGCTAATGCTAAAGCCGCAACAAAACTGATCGTAGCGTATTTAAGTAAGGCCTTATTAAAGAGAGAATTAGCAAACTCCCAAATTTCTTGATTTACCATTGTTCTATGAGTTCTATAACCATAAAAATTGTTGATCTTTTTAGGAGGAAAAATATAGAACACAATACTGATAATAAACATCAATCCATTAACACTTAAGACATATATATACGGGTTCATAAAGTAAGTTTTATAGAAAGCAAAGTTACAAAGTCTAAGAGTATTCTATTAAATCATTCACACATTTATCCATTACCTTTTAGGTCTCATTAATCCTTCTTGAGCAACAGTGGCAATTAATTTGCCATCTCTGGTAAAAATATTCCCAGTGGCAAGTCCTCTTGCCCCAGAAGTATTTGGTGATACCGCAGAAAATAACATCCAATCATTAAAATCAAAGTTGCGAAAAAACCACATAGAGTGATCTAAGCTTGCCATTTGTGTATTGCCAAAGTGAGCTATACTAGCATTGGGTTTTAATGCAGCATTTAAAATATTGTAATCTGAGATATAGGTTAAAATTTGCTGTTTTAAAGGTAAGTTCAAGTTGCTGGAATCACCTTTTAGCTTAAACCAAACATCTTCTACCGCAGGTAAATCTTTTTTCTCAAGAGGATTTATAATTTCTACAGGTTTAAAATCAATCGGTCTTTCAATACTCAAAAAAGCTTTCATTTTGTTAGGTAAAAAATCACCAAACTGTTCCAACATATCATTCCAACTTAATAGTTCTTCAGGTTGTTTAACAGTTGTTTTTATTGCTTCTTGATGTTCATGTTCGTCTTCTATTTTATGAAATGAAGCCGCTAAAATAAAAATAGTTTTGTCATTTTGAATAGCTGTAACTCGTCTGGTAGAAAAACTACCACCATTTCTCATATCAGTTACCTTGTAAATAATAGGAATAGTTAAGTCTCCAGGTAAAAGAAAATACGAATGCAAAGAATGTACAATTCGTTCTTCTGGAATAGTTTTGTTAGCAGCATGCAATGCTTGAGCCAATACCTGACCTCCAAACACATTTGGACTTCCAATGGTTTTGCTAACACCAGAAAAAGTATGAGAGTCTAACTGATCTAATGTTAGAATGTTTAGTAAGTCTTTAATCGTTTTCATTTAGATACTTTGTTGAGTTTGAATGGAAATTTTTGGTTGAACTCTGTTGGTTGAATTTTTAACAAAAATAATTTTAAAAATTTATTTGTGATCGATTTTTTGTGACGAATATAAATTGTTAAATGTTCAGGAATAGCTCCAACGGAACTTTTAATTTCACTAGCAGTTCTCCCAAAGTTTAATGTCTCCATTTTATTTTTGATGGCGATATTTATATAGTCATATAGCATCCTTTGATAAACAGCATATTGTTTGTTGAGATTATAATCTATGCCAACAAAATGAGCATCTAAATTTTTATCATTAAGAAAGCCTGACATAAAACCAACCATTTTATTATCTAACCAATATGATTTCAAAATATAAGAACCATTTAGTTTTTCTTTCAAATCTTTATATGTTGATAAATTAAATTCGCCTAAATTAAAATTCGCTTTTGAAGAGACCTTCTTGTAGAGAAATGTCATCTTTTTCAATTGATCATCTATGTCGTCGGAAGTAATTTCTTTTACTATTAAATCATGACTTAACTGAAGTGCTTTTTTTGCTTTTACTCTAAATTTTGTTTTTAAAGAGGTCAAATAATCATCAAAACTATTCCAATCAGTATTCAATGATAATTTCATATTAGGTTCTACATTAAATGCATAGTATCCCAAACTAATTAGCTCATTACTAATAGGTAATGATTCTTCTACAAAATCTTTTATGATAAAAATATCTATCTGATTTTGCTTGTAATAGTCTTGTGTGTAACCTAATATAGCTTTAGCTAGCTTTCTAAGCTGGACTCTTTTGTTCTGATTTTTTTTGATAAAAATACCGTGCTCACCGCTCACAAATGCATTACCACAATTAAGAATCCTTAAAGGCTTTTCTTTAGGAAGAATTTTTAGTTTTCTACCGAGTGATACAACCGTTTTTAAGACATTTCTGGAATCATATTCTATATCATCAATATAAAAATCGATAATTTGAATACTAGCAAAGGCAATAGCATTATTAAACTCATCAGTAAGAATAACATAAAAAAAAGTAAGATGAGGGTTGTTTTTCTCTAGAGCAATTAAAAAGTCAGGATGAAAATAAATGTTTTCACTACAATCTAATGCCTTCCAAACTTCTTTTGGAATCTCATTTATTCTATTGTAATAAAGAGTAGCGTTAGATTGATTGTGATCCTTCAATAAATTTGTTTTAATATGGATAAAGATAAAGAAGTAACAATGATGTTAATAAAACTATCTTAAAAAGATAAATTCTTATTTTTATTTATTCTAAATAAATGATTATTTTTGTAGCAGAATTATTCTTATGATTGTTTTTTATACAGAATCTCCGAAAATAAAACAGCTAGTAACTTCTAGTTGTAATTCTGTCTGTTCTGAAAATTGTATAAAACCTAAGAACAAATGTTGTTTTAAGTACAAAAAAAAGGGCATCAACTGTAAGCGATGCCCAAATATTTTATTACAACAAGCTTCTTAACTATTTAAATGCATTTAAGCCTGTAATATCTAATCCTGTAATCAATAAATGGATATCGTGCGTACCTTCATAAGTAATTACACTTTCTAAATTCATTGAGTGACGCATAATAGAATATTCACCAGTGATTCCCATTCCACCTAACATTTGTCTGGCTTCACGGGCAATATTAATAGCCATATCTACATTGTTCCTTTTCGCCATTGATATCTGAGGAGAAGTGGCTCTGCCTTCATTACGTAAAACTCCCAAGCGCCAAGTTAATAGTTGTGCTTTGGTAATTTCAGTAATCATTTCTGCTAATTTTTTTTGCTGTAATTGAAATTGACCAATAGGTTTTCCAAATTGAATTCTTTCTTTACTGTAACGCAAAGCTGTATCATAACAATCCATAGCAGCACCGATAGCACCCCAAGCAATACCATAACGAGCAGAATCTAGGCAGCCAAGCGGCGCTCCCAATCCAGATTTGTTTGGTAATAAATTCTCTTTAGGAACTTTTACATTGTCAAAAATTAATTCCCCCGTAGAAGAAGCTCTTAGAGACCATTTGTTATGAGTTTCAGGTGTAGAGAAACCTTCCATTCCACGTTCAACTATTAATCCATGAATTCTACCTTCTTCATTTTTTGCCCAAACAACGGCAACTTGAGCAAAAGGTGCATTAGAAATCCACATTTTTGCACCATTTAAAAGATAATGATCACCCATATCTTTGAAATTGGTTACCATTCCACTTGGATTAGAACCATGATCTGGCTCTGTTAAGCCAAAACAACCCATCCATTCTCCGCTGGCTAGTTTTGGTAAATATTTTTGACGTTGTTCTTCATTTCCATATTTCCAAATAGGATACATTACTAAAGATGATTGAACAGAGGCTGTAGAACGAACTCCAGAATCTCCTCTTTCAATTTCTTGCATAATCAAACCATATGAAATTTGATCCAATCCTGCACCACCATATTCTTCAGGGATATACGGGCCAAAAGCACCAATTTCTGCTAATCCATCAATAATTTGAGTTGGGAATTCGGCTTTTTGTGCGTAGTCTTCAATAATAGGAGATACTTCTCTTTTTACCCATTCTCTAGAGGCATCTCTAACAAGTTTATGCTCGTCTGATAATAATTCGTCTAATTGATAATAGTCAGGAGCTTGAAATAAATCTGGCTTCATTTTTTTTTGATTTGTTGGGTCAAAAATAACAATAAAAATGGTTTCGAAGTACTACTTTTCTGTAAGTTTGTAAGTAATGAAACATACTTTTGGGAAACAAGAAAAATTAAAAAGCAGAAAGCTAATAGGAAAGTTATTTGAAGAAGGTAAGTCTGTCAAGAAGTTTCCTATAAGGTTAATCTATTTACAAACAGAGCATACTTCTGATTTTCCGATGCAAGCTTCTTTTTCTGTTCCAAAAAGAAATTTTAAAAAAGCAGTTGATAGAAATCGAATTAAGCGATTGTTAAGAGAAGCATATCGACTAGAAAAACAGGTGCTTTACAACAGTATTAAGACACCTTATGTTTTTATGATTACCTTTATTGGTAAGAAAGAACCAACTTATTTAGAGTTGAAACAAAAGATACAAGAAACTTTAGCGTTATTTATTAAAGAAGTAAAAAATGAAACCGATGAGACAGTTTAAAATCAAAAAACGTACTGCAATTATTCTTTTAGTTGGAGTGTTATTTATTTCATTTTCATTTAAATCTAATTTTTTTGAAGTTGCTAAACAGCTAGAAATCTATACAACTCTGTACAAAGAGTTGAATATGCATTATGTAAATGAAATTAGTCCATCGGAGTTCACAAACAAGGCAATTAAAAACACATTAAAAGATTTAGATCCTTACACAAACTATTTTGATGAACAAGAAGTAGAAGAAGCTAAAATCCGAAGAGAAGGAGAATATGCAGGGATAGGAGTTTCTGTTTATTATGATGAAAAAGGAATTACGCTGTCGGAAATATACAAAGGGTACGAAGCAGATAAAAAAGGTTTAAAAGCGGGAGATATTATTACAAAAGTAGGTGGTCAGTCTATCCAGAACATGGAAAGAGATGAGTTGTCCCAATTTTTAAAAGGAGCTCCAAATACAAGTGTAGATATTGAAATAAAAAGGCAAGGAGAAACGAAACAATTCACAGTAACTAGAGAAAAAGTAGTAGTAAACCCTGTTTTCTATGATTTAATTGATGAAGAGACGGGCTATATTATACTTACAACATTCAATGACAAGGCATCTTCTGAAGTAAAAAAAGCATTTCTTGATTTGAAAAAAAGAGGAATGAAAAAATTAGTTTTCGACTTAAGAGGAAACCTAGGCGGTTCGCTTTTAGAAGCAATTAATATTTCCAATTTTTTCTTACCCAAAGGTAGCACTATAGTATCTACGAGAGCAAAAGTGAAGAAATGGAGCAATACATACAGGGCCACAAACAATCCTTTAGATGTTGAGATTCTGGTAACAATTTTGGTGAATGATAGATCTGCATCTGCATCTGAAATTGTAGCTGGTGCACTACAAGACTTTGATCGAGCTGTTATTTTAGGTGAGCGTTCTTTTGGAAAAGGATTGGTACAGAGATATCGACAATTGACCTATGGAACTCAGTTAAAAGTAACAATTTCAAAATATTATACTCCAAGCGGAAGATGTATTCAAGAACTGGATTATGCTAATAGAGATGAAAATGGAGATGTTCCAAAGTTTTCCGATGGAACCATAACTGCATATCAAACAAAAAATGGAAGAACGGTATATGATGGAGGAGGAATTCAACCAGATATTAAAATTGGATACGGAAAAAGAACAAAAGCAACTACTGAATTACTTCGATCAAGGGCTATTTTTAATTTTGTAACTGACTATTATTATAAGAATTCTTCGATAGCTTCGATAGCTGATTTCTCTTTTGAGGATAAAGATTTCAAAGATTTCAAAAATTATATTTTAAGTTCAGATAATACATATAAAACGAAACAAGAAAAACTGTTTTTAGAAGCTTATGAATCTTTAGAAAACAGTAAGATAATTTCGAAAGAATACCAACAAGTACGGAAGAAGTTAACTCTAGATAAAGTGAATGAAATTACAAAGGACAAAGAGTATATCTCTGATGTCATTGAGAATGAAATTCTAAATAGATATTACTATAAAGAGGGGGCTTATAAGAATAAATTGGTAAATGATAAAGTAATACTCGAAGCGCTTAAGATTTTGAAAAATGGGGAGCAATATTCTAAAATCTTAAAAGGGGCTTAACTTTAGGCTAAATTCTTATCTTAGCACCCAAAATCGCACATGTCACAAGTCAAACATAAAGAAAGGACTAGAGCACAGGAATCTACTAATGCCATAGAAAGATTGTATATATCTATGCGGCATTTGTTTAGTAGAGGTTTTTATAAACCAATGGGGATTTCTGGAGAAACATTGCGAAAATCATTATTGCTACTTAGACCAGAGATTTATGGATCCATCGCTGAGGATCGAGTAGAATTGAATGGATTGATTTATGTTATTGAACGTTTGCCTGAAGGGATTGAGGAATGTCAGTATATAAACTTAACGGCAGATGAAGGATATGCAAGTTCTCATTTTAAAGTAATTGTACCTCCTAAACGAAGAAGAAATTGTTATCGAATAGATAGAGATCAAATGAATATTGAAATCACCAGAGGAAGATCTGAGATTTATGATATTCTGACTCACTTAACTTTTTTATTTATTGAGTCTCATAAGATAAAAGAAAGAATTCTTTTAAATCTTGAAGAAGATGTTACTAGAGAATGGCAAAATTTAGAAGATGTTGTTCTTCACAATAAAAAACTCTCTGAGAAAGAAATAGAAATTATAAAAGCCCATTTAGGAAACGTATTAGGAAGAACTTACGATGAGGTTTCTGATGCTTATCAAAGTTTTTTTACTGAAGAAAACCCAAATCGATTCTTTCAAATCATTTATTGGTTAGGGAAATTAGCAATTAATGAAAGCTGTCATCAAAAAAAGAGAACAGTTACATTCAGTTCGGTTTTAAATGACAGTATAGGCCATCATATTTATGGTGAAGTATGGGCAAATAATATCAAAAAACTGCTAAAAGAAAATAATCTTTTAGAAAGACCAATACACATTATCAGTGCAAATATGCATAGTGTGTTAAATTCAATTTATGCTTCGAATGCCTTACCTAATGAAACTAAGACACATAAAAGTTTTGAATTATTTCAATTGTTAAGTGATGAAGAGAGTAAACCTTTGCACAAAAAGATAAAGGATTATGCTTCAAAAAATGGATTGACCTATATCAAAGATACTTCTGGAACGAATATAAATGTCCAGATTATTGATACTCAAAAAATAGATCTCACTAAAACAAACTTTAATAAGTTACACTCCAAAGGAGAGAATCCAGTAATTGTTGTAATGGACTATGCTTTTGGAGAGCAAGCCTATGAAACTATGGATGAGTTGTTAAAACCATATAAAGAAAATGATAACTCAACACACTTAAACGTTGAGTCGATTTCTATTATGGGAAAAGCAGGGATTTTAGAAGGAGGAAAAGGAGATATTATGATTCCATCATCGCATATTTTTGAAGGGACAGCAGATAATTATCCTTTTAAAAATGAACTTTCTAAAGAAGATTTAGAAGGATTTGGAGTCCAATCTTTTGATGGCGCTATGGTTACAGTATTAGGAACTTCTTTGCAAAATAAAGATTTATTGAAGTTTTTTCACGATTCGACATGGAATGTTATTGGATTAGAAATGGAAGGAGCTCATTATCAGAAAGCAATTCAATCTGCTTCAAGAATTAGAGGAAATATCTCTGAGAATGTAAAAGTAAGGTATGCATATTATGCTTCAGATAACCCTTTAGAAACAGGTGCTACACTTGCTTCAGGTGGCTTAGGTATGACAGGAGTTGTTCCTACTTATGCCATTACACAAAAAATATTAGAACAAATTTTTTAAAACAATTAGCTATTAAATAAGAATTTATGTCAACGGATAAAAAACAAACAGAAGAAGAAGTAGATTTAGGATCATTATTTATCATAATAGGAAAAGGTCTTTCTAACTTTTTTAATTTTCTTGGAAACATTTTTAAGGGAATCTATCATCTATTTATAGTGTTATTACTATTCATAAAATCGCACTTCATTAAGTTTGTAATTGCTACGATAGTTGGAGGAGCTACGGGTTCTTTCCTAGAGTTTAAAAAAGAAGACACTTTTGGATCTGATATGTTAGTACAACCTAATTTTGAGAGCGCAAGACAACTGTATAATAACATTAATTATTATAATGATTTAGTAAAACAAAAAGATACTGCTTCATTAATCAAAACTTTTAATTTAAATCCAGAAGAAGCTGGAGAGTTGAAAAATTTTAGAATTACTGCTGTAGTAAACGAAAATGATATACTTGAATTGTATGACGATTTGATTCTTTCAGTAGATACACTAACAGCAAAGTCATACAGTTTTGACCAATTCAAACGTGTATTTACCGAGTATGATTATAAAGTTCATCAGATTCACGTAGAAGCAACAGATAAAAATGTTTTTTCTAAGCTTGATGAAGCCATAATCTCTGCAGTAATTGAAAATCAATACTTTGATAGGTTGAAGAAATTGACGAATGAAAATTTATTTCGTACGGATTCTTTATTAAGGATGAATTTAGATCAAGTAGATTCTTTGAGAAAAGTTTATATGACTGTACTTATAAAAGAAGCCGAAAAGGACAACAAAGGAACAAGTATTGATTTAGGAGGTAATAAAAAAACAACGAAAGAATTAGAATTATTTCAAACCAATAGGAGAATTAATAGTGATTTAAAAGAAATTTCAGAGGAAATTTCGGAAAAATCTGAAGTAGTAAATGTGATTTCAAATTTTCAGCCTATAGGTTATGAAATTAAAGAAATACAAAGAAATTTTATATTCTTGGGAGCTATAGGTTTTAATATATTGTTACTGTTTTTTATCTTACTCAGAGAGTTAAATTCTTATTTAGAAAAGTACAAAAACAGATAGCTGATGACATGCATCTTAGTTACCGGAGGAGCTGGATTTATAGGGTCTAATTTTATTCCTTATTTTTTAGAAGAAAATCAAGATATAAATATTGTTAACCTTGATTTGTTGACTTATGCTGGAGATTTGAAAAATTTGTCAGAAGTTGAAAATCATTCTAGATATACATTTGAAGAAGGAGATATATGCGATCGAAATTTGGTGCAAAACCTTTTTGATAAATATAATTTTCAAGGAGTCATTCATTTTGCAGCAGAATCACATGTAGATAATTCAATTAAGAACCCTGATGCTTTTATACAAACAAATGTGTTTGGAACTTTTACAGTATTAGATGTCGCCAAAAATCATTGGATGAATACTCCTAATTTAATGAAGAAAGAATATGAATATGCCAGATTTCATCATATTTCTACGGATGAAGTATATGGAACATTAGGAGACTCAGGTTTATTTACAGAAGAAACACCGTATGCACCGAATAGTCCTTATAGTGCTTCTAAAGCTTCTTCAGATTTTTTAGTAAGAAGTTATTTCCATACCTATGGAATGAATGTGGTCACGACTAATTGTTCTAACAATTATGGGCCAAAACAACATGATGAGAAATTGATTCCTACTATTATTAGAAAAGCATTATCTGGAGAAAATATTCCAATTTATGGGGATGGAAAAAACATAAGAGATTGGTTGTATGTTTTAGATCATTGTAAAGGAATAGGTTTGGTTTACAAGAAAGGAAAAATAGGAGAAACCTATAATGTTGGAGGGAGAAATGAACGAAATAACTTATATATCGTCGATAAGATTTGTGAAATTTTAGATAAAGAATTACCAAAAGAAAACTCATATAAAGATCAAATTTCATTTGTTACTGATAGACTAGGTCATGATTTTAGATATGCAATAGATGCTTCTAAATTGGAAGATGAGCTAGCTTGGGAAGCTGATGAAAATTTTGAATCAGGGATATTAAAAACAATAGAATGGTATTTGAAAAAATATCAATAGTAATATGAAATGAGCCAGAGAAATTAAGTTCATATCATTCGGATATGATTATTGGCGAATTACACCTGCCTGACGTCAAGGGAGGTCTGATAGAATTAAAAAATAGATAAAACAGATGAAAGGAATTGTTTTAGCAGGAGGTTCAGGAACACGGTTACATCCACTTACTCTTTCAGTGAGTAAGCAGTTAATGCCTGTGTATGACAAACCAATGATATATTATCCGATTTCTACCTTAATCTCAGCTGGGATTAATGAAATTTTAATTATATCAACGCCTAATGATTTACCTTTATTTCAAAAATTATTGGGAGATGGTAGCAGAATTGGTTGTCAATTTGAATATGCTGTTCAGGAACACCCTAATGGCTTAGCAGAAGCTTTTATTATTGGAGAATCTTTTATTGGTGACGATAAAGTTGCTTTGATTCTTGGAGATAATATATTTTATGGGAGTGGACTTTCAGAATTATTAAAAGCAAATAACAATCCAGATGGAGGTATTATCTACGCATATCACGTCCATGATCCAGAACGTTATGGAGTCGTTGATTTTGACTCAGATGGGAACGCAGTTTCTATAGAGGAAAAACCTGAAACCCCAAAATCTAATTATGCAGTTCCAGGAATTTATTTTTATGACAATTCTGTAGTAGAAATAGCAAAAAACATAGAGCAAAGTAAAAGAGGAGAGCTTGAAATTACAGATGTTAATAGAGTTTATCTAAAAGAAGGAAAACTAAAAGTAAGCATACTAGATCAAGGTACAGCTTGGTTGGATACTGGAACCTTTCATTCTTTAATGCAGGCTTCACAGTTTGTGCAAGTGATAGAAGAAAGACAAGGATTAAAAATAGGATCAATAGAGGAAGCAGCCTTTAGAAGCGAGTTCATCACAAAAAATCAATTAAATGAATTGGCAAAGCCACTTTTAAAAAGCGGTTATGGAAAAAATTTAATTGATTTATAATGAAAATAACAAAAACTAAATTAGAAGGGTGCTTTATTATTGAACCTACTGTTTTTGATGATGGTAGAGGGTATTTTTTTGAGAGCTTTAATAGCAGAACGTTTAAAGAACTAACAGGAATTGATGTTGAGTTTGTGCAAGACAATCAATCAATGTCTCAAAGAGGTGTTTTAAGAGGCTTACACTTTCAAAAAGGCGAATATGCACAAGCCAAGTTAGTAAGAGTCTTAAAAGGTAAAGTTTTAGATGTTGTAGTAGATATGAGATTACAATCAAAGACTTATGGACAAAGCCTATCTTTAGAATTATCAGAAGAAAATAAATTGCAATTGTTTGTTCCGAGGGGTTTTGCACATGGCTTTTCTGTCTTAGAAAATGACACTATTTTCTCTTACAAATGCGATAATTACTACAATAAAGAATCTGAAGGAGGAATAATCTATGATGATAAAGACTTAAATATAGATTGGTTGTTAGACGATGAAGAAATTCAATTATCTGAAAAAGATAGAATTTTACCAAGATTTAAAAATCAGTAAAATTTAATTCAAACATCAAAAAACAATAGTAGTTTTGATGTTTGATAATAATAAAAAAGAAATGAAAAAAATTGCATTAATTACTGGAATAACTGGTCAGGATGGAGCTTATTTAGCAGAGCTTTTATTGGAAAAAGACTATGAAGTTCATGGAATAAAAAGAAGAGCTTCAAGTTTTAATACTCAAAGAATAGATCATCTATATCAAGATCCTCATCAAGAGGATAAAAATTTAATTCTTCATTATGGTGACATGACAGATAGTACAAACCTCATTCGAATTATTCAAGAGGTAAAGCCAGATGAGATTTATAACCTTGCAGCGATGAGTCACGTTCATGTTTCTTTTGAAACACCAGAATATACGGCTAATGTTGATGGTTTAGGAACTTTGAGATTATTAGAAGCAATTAGAATTTTAAACTTAGAAAAAAAAACAAGAATATACCAAGCATCAACTTCTGAATTGTATGGAAAAGTTCAAGAAGTTCCTCAAACAGAAAAAACTCCTTTTTACCCTAGGAGCCCTTATGGAGTTGCAAAAATATATGCTTACTGGATTACTGTCAATTATCGTGAAGCCTATGATTTGTTTGCTTGTAATGGAATCTTATTTAACCATGAATCACCAATAAGAGGTGAAACTTTTGTTACTAGAAAGATTACTAGAGCCGCCTCTAAGATTGCATTGGGTATTCAAGATAAAATATTCTTAGGAAATTTAGATGCTCAAAGAGATTGGGGGCATGCTAAAGATTACGTTAGAATGATGTGGATGATTTTACAAGCTGATACTGCTGAAGATTGGGTAATAGCAACTGGAAAAACCACAACTGTAAGAGAAATGGTACAGATGGCATTTAATGAAGTTGGAATTGAACTTGATTTTATTGGAGAAGGGCAAAATGAAAAGGGAATTGTAAAATCATGTTCTAATGAAAAATATCAATTAGAAACGGGAAAAGAAGTTGTTAATATTGATCCACACTACTATAGGCCTACTGAAGTAGACTTATTAATTGGAGACGCTACAAAAGCAAAAGAAAAATTGGGATGGGTTCCTGAATATTCTTTAAGCGAATTAGTAAAAGAAATGGTTGAAAGTGATTTGAAAATCATAGAAAAAGAAATTTATTTAAAAGATGGAGGGCATCAAATAATAAATAGTTATGAATAGAGATGCTAAAATTTATGTGGCCGGACATAGAGGCTTAGTAGGGAGCGCTATTCTTAAAAACTTGCAAGAAAAAGAATATGTAAATATCATCACTAGAACAAGTAAAGAACTTGACTTGTCTAACCAATACGAGACTGCTAATTTTTTCCAAAATGAAAAACCCGAATATGTTTTTTTAGCGGCTGCTAAAGTAGGAGGAATAGTAGCTAATAATAAATATAGAGCAGATTTTATTTATGAGAATTTGATGATTCAAAATAATGTAATTCATCAGAGTTACCTCCATAATGTAAAAAAACTATTGTTTTTAGGAAGTACGTGTATTTATCCAAAATTAGCAAATCAACCCATGATAGAGGACGAATTGCTTACTAATACATTAGAGTACACGAATGAACCTTATGCAATTGCCAAAATAGCAGGAATAAAGATGTGCGAAAGTTATAATATTCAACATGGGACTAACTTTCTTTCTGTGATGCCAACAAATTTATATGGCCCAAATGATAATTTTGATTTAGAAAAATCACATGTTTTACCTGCTTTAATCCGAAAAATTCATTTAGCTAAATTACTTTCTGAGAATAAAAAAGAAAGTATAATGAAAGACTTGAAGGTTTCAACTTATGAGGAAGCTATAAATATTCTTTCGAAATTCGGAGTAAATTCAAATTCCGTTGAAATTTGGGGCTCTGGAAAACCCATGAGAGAGTTTTTATGGTCGGAAGATATGTCAGATGCATGCGTTTTTGTTATGGAGAATGTTAATTTTAACAATCTTATTTCTGATAAAAAAGAAATTAGTAATACCCATATTAATATAGGAACTGGTAGAGATATTTCTATAAAAGGTTTAGCCCAACTTATTAAAAAAGAGATTGGATATAAAGGAGGTTTTATTTTTAACACAAAGAAGCCAGATGGTACTATGAAAAAGCTAACAGATGTTTCTAAGTTGAATAGCTTAGGGTGGAAGCATAATGTTGAATTAGAAGAAGGAATAAAGAGGTTATATAAGTGGTATCTTAGTTAGATGGACAGAAAAAAAATTGCTTATAAAAATATTTCTTTTAGTTTTCTTTTAAAGATACTTAATATGGGAATTGTATACTTAACAATTCCTTTTCTATTAAAGTTTTTGGGAGACACAAGTTATGGTATATGGGTTACAATATTTTCTGTAATTAATATCATTTTTTTCATTGATGGAGGAATTATTAATGGATTAAAAACAAAATTAACTCAAGCAATTAGTAGTAATGATATTAAGCAAGCGAGGATATATATCTCTAGTAGTTATTTAATTATTAGTGGCATTTCTTTCGTTTTTTTGCTATTAGGAGTAATAGGGATTAAATTTACGAATCTTTCGAATCTTTTAAATACATTTTCTGTACCAGAAAATGATTTAAAAGGTGTATTCTTAATTTGCCTTTTTTTTATTGTCTTTAATTTTATTCTTAGCATATACAAGAGCCTCTTTTATTCGATTCAAAAAGTAGCATTTGTAGAATTGGCGATGTTTATTTATCAAGTCATTGTGTTTGGGTCGGTGTATTATGTTTATGAAAACTTCTCTAGCTCTATAGTTACAATAGCCTATATCTACGGATTAGCAAACTTAGTAGTTGGTGTTTTTTTTACAATACTTTTTTTCTCTAAAAGATTACAACTCCTTCCTTCAATTAGATTAATGAAACTTTCTAATTTGAATGGAATGTTCAAGCTGAGTATAGAGTTTTTTTTAATACAACTTTCAATGATTGTCATATATACCTCAGATAATATATTAATTAGTAATGTTTTAGGGCCTGAATATGTAGCTAGATTTGATGTTGTTTTTAAACTTTTTCAGGTTATTATTACTATTTCAGTATTATTAATGGAACCTTTTTGGCCTTTGTTTTCTGATGCATACGAAAAAAGAGAGATAAAATGGATACGTAATATTTTCAACAAGTATAATAAACTATTTATATTATTTATTGCTGGAGTATTTATTTTTTCTACATTAATTAATCCAATATTATCTTTATGGGTAGGGGAGATTTATAAAGTAGATTTGACATTTCTAGTTATCATGTCGTTTTTTGTTATTATTAGAGTATACCCAGTACTATACATGTATTTTTTAAACGGAATTGGAAATATGAAAAGACAAGTTATACTTTATGTCCTTGGAGCTATTTTAAATATTCCTATTTCAATTTTTTTAGTAAACCATTTTAATTTAGGAATAAAAGGAATTGTCTTAGGAACTATAATAAGTATTTTTTTAATGACAATTTTACTACCTATAAAATCATACGCAATACTTAAATCAAATGATTAATATTATAAGAAAAGTCATCAATTATTTCCATTTTGATATCAAAAGATATCCAAGTTCAGATTTAAGAAGGAGAAAAAAATTATTTAAATATTTTGGGATTAATAAGATACTTGACGTCGGAGCTAATAATGGTCAGTATGCTTTACAAATTTTTGAGCTTGGTTTTGATGGAAAAATAATTTCTTTTGAACCTATAAAATCGGTTTATAACGAATTGTATAATAAAACTAGCACAAACAAAAATTGGGAAGCATACAATTTTGGTTTAGGAGATAAAAATGAAAATAACACTATTAATATCTCTGAGAATATAGTAAGTAGTTCTCTTTTGGATATTATGCCTAATCATATTGAAGGTGCGCCAGAATCAAAGGTTATTAAAACCGAAACTATAGAAATAAAAACCCTTGATTCAGTTTACAATAATATTGTAAATGAAGAAGATCAAGTGTTATTAAAAATAGATGTGCAAGGGTTTGAAAAAAAAGTTATAAAAGGAGCTTTAAAAATCATGCCTAATATAAAAGGGATTCAAATTGAAATGTCTTTAGAAGAATTATATAAAGGAGAAATGTTGTTTGAAGAGACTATTAGCTTATTAAGCTCTCTTGGATTTGAATTACATAGCTTAGAGAATGGCTTATATAACAATGATTCAGGAAAGCTACTTCAAGTAGATGGGATTTTTTTCAGGTAACTTTTAAAATTATCATCAAAAGAGTAAATAAGATTATTTTATAATACGTGTGCTAAAAAATCATCATCATGCTAAAGAAGGCAGTTAAAAAAATATTACAACTGATAGTTAGTTTAGGTTTTCCAATAACGATTATATCATCGATTTGGTTAAAACTTGTAAAAAAAATAGGGATTGGTTTTGTTAGTAATAAAATACTTTCATTTTTTGGTGTTTTTCCTGTTTTAGATCATTATTATGAACCTTTAGTAAATCCAAAGAAACATATAAGAAAACCTTTAAGAGATAATAGAGATTTAGTAGGGTTAAATTTTAATGATGATGAGCAATTAAATTTACTGTCAAAGTTTTTTTATAATGATGAACTCAAAAAGTTTCCACAAGAGAAAGAAAAAGAACTTGAGTATTATTTCAATAATCCATCATATGCATCTGGAGATGCAGAATATCTTTACAATACAATAAGACATTTTAAACCTGAAAAAATTATTGAAATAGGTAGCGGGTTTTCAACGCTAATGGCGCAAAATGCAATTAAGAAAAATTTATTGGAAGATAAAGAATACAAATGTGATCACATTTGTATTGAACCCTATGAGATTGATTGGCTAGAGAAGTTAGATGTTACATTAATAAGGGAAAAAGTTGAAGATGTAGATAAATCACTATTTTTACAGTTAGAGAGAAATGATATTTTGTTTATTGACTCATCTCATGTTATTAGACCTCAAGGGGATGTTTTGTTTGAGTATTTAGAAGTTTTACCGATTTTAAACTCTGGAGTTTTGATTCATGTGCATGATATTTTCTCACCAAAAGATTATTTAGACGAGTGGATTTATAAAGATCTTAGATTATGGAATGAGCAATATTTGTTAGAAGCATTTTTAATGTTTAATTCTGAGTTTAGAGTTATAGGAGCTTTAAATTACTTATCGCATAAATACAAAGAGGAGTTTTCTGACAAATGTCCAATCTTTGCTGAACAAGAATTAAGAGAGCCAGGTGCATTTTGGATGATCAAGAATTAATAAGAACTAAAATTGAAGCACGATATATTATTTTCAATAATAACAGTCACATATAATAGCGAGAAAACACTTTCTGAAACCATTGAGAGTGTTCTAAACCAAAATTTTAAGGACTTTGAATATATTATTATTGACGGGTTTTCCTCTGATAGAACTGTAGAAATTATAAAGTCATACGAAGAGAAGTTCAAAAAATTAGAAATAACTTTTAAATGGATTTCAGAGAAAGATTTTGGGATTTACGATGCATTTAATAAAGGGATAAAGTTAACAGAAGGAAAATGGATTTCTTTTATAGGTTCCGATGATCAATATTTAAAGAATAGTCTAGAAGATTATTCTATAAGTGTTAAAGCTTTAAATAAGAATGTAGATCTTGTACACTCAAAAGTTAAAGTTGGAGAAAGTAAAATAATTGGAGAAGAATGGGTATGGAGAAGATTTAGAAGAAAGATGAATATCGCCCACGTTGGAGCATTTCACAATTCTGAGTATTTTAAAAAACACGGAATTTTTAATACTTCTTATAAAATAGCGGGGGATTATGAAATGTTACTAAGGGCAAAAGAGAATCTTACTACCTTTTGGATTAATAAAATTACGGCTATAATGGGAGAAGGAGGAGTAAGTAATAGTCAAATAGATAAAGTATATAGAGAAACTACAAAATCAAAGATAGAAACAGGAAAGCTAAATTATGTACTGTCTAAGTATGATTATATTGTATGGACTATAAAATATAAAGTAAAAACTATTTTAAATGCGCTTACTCGATAAATACATAATATATTCTAGCGTATTTGCACTGTTTACTGAAGACTTTAGTTTTCATTACATCATTGATTGGAAGCTTTTTTATTTAATTGTAATTACAAATTTATCATTACTATCTATAAAGAATAAAGTTTTTATTCATAAAAACTTGATCTATATTATATTATTTTTTCTCATTCATGGGATATTATTTTTTCTCTTATTTAAAAACCCTATAAAATCACTTTTCGTTCAATTAATAGGAATAAGTATATGTAGCATTTTTTATTATAGTTTGATAAAAAACTATACAGCTAAGAAAATGTTTGACGTGTATCTTCAAGTGGCCTTAATTGTAGCTGTTATTTCAATACCCATGTTTTTTCTTAATATTAATGTATTTACTGCTGGTAGATTAAATGGTATAATGTCAGAGCCAGCTCATTATGCAGCTATTATGCTGCCAGCTGTATATGTCTTTCTTAAAAAGAAAAGTTTTCTTAAATTATCTATAATTCTTTTAACAATTATGTTATCAAGATCATCAATAGGTTATTTAGGGTTGGCGTTAATATTAGTTTTACCAATCTTAAAGCTAAAACTTTTTTTTAAGTATTCATTTATTGTTTTAATTATATTATGCTCATGTTTTTTTTATCTTAAAAGTGTGTGGAATAAACCAACGGATGATGCAGGAGGGAATGTATTAGTAAGGAGGATTAAAGAAACAAATGAATCTTTAAATTCTATTTTTAGTGGAAAGTTTCAAAGCCATACAAACTTAAGTTCATATGCAGTCTTAAGTAATTCATTTATAACTACTCAAATATTAATTAACAAGCCATTTGGTAGTGGTTTAGGGGCTTATCCATATGAGTACGATAAATATTATGGACTGATGAAACCTCCTGAGTATTTAGTTAAACTAAAATTATCTAAAATAAATAGAACAGATGCTAGTTCTTTATTTTTAAGAATGCTTGGGGATTTGGGTTTTTTTGCATTAATAATAGTTTTATATTTTATATACAGAGGCGTTAAAGTTTTTAGCGTGGATAAAAAAGTAATTGAACAAGGTTCATTTTTTTATTTAATAATAAAGTTAATAAGAGAGGGACACTATTTTCCACCAGAGTTTTATTTTTTTCTAATTATTTTTTTAAAAGATTTTAATGAGAATACTGCACATAGTTGAAGATTTTAGTTTAGCCAGCGGAGGACTTAGAACCGTTGTTAGTGATTTACATAAAAACCTGTTTGAAAAGGCTCATCAATCTTATATTTTATCATCAAAAAAAGAAATTGAGGATGATATTTTTTTGGTAGAAACAGATAGTCCTTGGCTATATTCTAAGAAATGGATTAAAAAACTAAAATTATTGAAGCAACAAAATTTATTTGATATTATTCATATTCACGGGGTATGGCTATATCCTCAATATATAGCTGCTAAATTTTGTGTGAAAAATAATATTCCTTTCTTGTTAAGTGTGCACGGAATGTATGAACCTTGGTTATGGACTAAAGGGACTTTGAAGAAACATTTTTATTTTAATTTTTTTGCAAAAAAATACTTTTCCAAGGCGAATGCGATACATTCTATTACGATGGACGAGAAAATTAATTTAAAAGAACTATTTCCTAATACTAAATTGATAGAAATTCCAAACTTAATAGAAATTCCAAAAAGTGAAGAACACCTAAGTATTAATGAAGATGGAAAATATTTCCTTTATTTAGGAAGATTGGATGAAAAAAAAGGAATTGATCTTTTAATCAAATCTTTTAGCCTTTTTAAAGAAAAATTTATATTGATTATTGCTGGATCATACAATGACTATAAAAGGAAATTAGAAAGTATAGTGAAATCTTTAGATTTAAATGATAAAGTTCAGTTTAGGGGTTTTGTAAAAGGAAATGAAAAAATAGAATTAATAAAAAACTCATGGATATTGGTAGCTCCATCGTATTCTGAAGTTGTAGGGATGGTCAATTTAGAAGCAGGATCTTTAAAAACACCAGTTATTACAACTTTTCAAACTGGGATTAAAAAAGAATGGAATGAAAATGGAGGGATGCTTATTAACCCTGAATTAAAAGAATTAGAAACAGCGATGTCTAAAGCTGCTAGTTGGACATTAAAAGAAAGAAATGAGAATGGAAATAAATTGCACAAGTTTGTTTTAGAAAACTATAGTTGGTCTAATAAAATGGATACTTGGATTCAAATTTATGAAACCTCTTTAAAAAATGTTTAGAAATGATACATAAACTGACAAAGATTTCCTTTTACTCATTAGCATTAATTCCTCTTTTAAAAGAAAATTACAACTCTATTTGTATTATTCTTTTTACCCTGTTGACAATCTTTGATATTATAAAAAACAAAAGAGAGTTAAAGATTGACAAAACATTTTTATTCAGTGCAGGTATTTTTTTGACATTTCTGTTATATCAAATAATTCAAATTCCTGATTTTGATTTTAAAGGATTATTTAAGCATTTGCCGTTTTTAATTATCCCTTTCATCTTTATTTATTGCCCTAAGTTTATTGGCATAAAAGAGAAGAAAATATCAATGACTATTTTTCAAGTAAGTGTTTTATTACAATGCTTGATATATGTAATAAACTTCTTACTATATAATGATATTGGTAACTTTTTTCATATTAGTAATGAAAACATTCCTTTTTTTAGAGAGTATGTATTAAATAATTATCTTTTTAGAATACACCCTACTTATTTTAGTGTTTACTTGTTAATTAGCTTCACCCTTTCTTTATTTAAGTTAAAGGAATTAAAAGGGTTAAATTTATTTAATATAGGATTTACAGTATTTTTTATTTTTCTTTTTAGTTCAAGAATTGTGATTGTTGCATTTTTTTTAACAGTTGTATATTACATTTTCTATCGAATAAGAAGGCTTCAAAAAAAGCAAATGATAATTTCAATAGGGTTTGTAATTGTTATAGGGATACTAATTATAATTCCTAATAAAGACATCCTTTTTAAAAGATTTCATGAGATTACTACCGAAATTAATAAACCTGTTAAAGGAAACTATTATAATTCTACAAATACACGGATAGCGATTATTAAGTGTTCAGTTGATTTGTTTGAAAGATTACCTTTTCTAGGATATGGAAATTCTTTGCAACTAGAATTAAATAATTGTTACAAATCTAAATTTGATAGCGACTTTTATAAAATCAGTAAATTTAACACCCACAATTATTATATACATACGATACTCTTTGGAGGATATCTTTATTTCATCCTATTTCTTCTCTTCTTACTTTGGATATATAAATTGATTAGAAAATCTAAAATAGGATTGCTTATTTTTATTCAATTTTTAATAATCAATTTAACAGAGAATTATTTACTTAGGCATTATGGAATCATTACTTTTATGTATATAATGTCATTATTTATCTTTATAAAACCGAAAGAAGATCGAAAATAGAAATATTCAACAGCTTAGTAAATTTCAACTACCTAAAAATTTTCGCGGTAGAAATGCCATCATAGTTCAAATCTGGTGGGTTGTGCAGTCAGTCCTTTTTAAACTTTCCCCTCAAGTATTTTATGGATGGAGACGATTTTTATTGAGATTATTTGGAGCTAAAATAGGTAAGAAAGCAATTATAAGACCTAGTGTTACTATTACATATCCGTGGAAAGTCCAAATTGGAGATTATAGCTGGATAGGAGATGATGTTGTTTTATATTCATTAGGAGATATCGTTATCGGAGAAAATGTAGTAATATCACAGAAATCATACTTATGTACTGGATCTCATGATTACTTAAAAATGGATTTTCCTATTTACCAAAAACCAATAAGAATTTGCAATCAATCTTGGATTGCAACAGATGTATATATAGCCCCTGGAGTTACCATTGGAGAAGGTACTGTTGTTGGTGCAAGAAGTTCAGTTTTTAAAGATATTCCAGCTAATAAAATATGCATGGGATCACCAGTAAAAATTATTAGAAACAGATTGGATGACTAAGAATAAAAATATTTTAATTATATCTCCTTTTTTTTATCCAGAACCTATATCTACAGGGAAGTTTAATACAGATATGGTTGTCAAATTAAAAGATTTAGGGCATAATATTACAGTTTTATGTTCGCATCCATTTTACCCAGATTGGAAAGTCAAAAAATCAAATGAACCTATAGACGGAGTAAAAATTATTAGAGGAGGTAGTGGAATCAAATATTCGAAGAAAACATTTGTTAGAAGAATAGTCTTGGAAATATGGTATGCTTTTTTCATAATAAGAAACATTCGAAAGTATCAAAAGAAAAGTGACATAGTAATTCCAATTTTCCCTCCAAGTTTAGCATTCTACTGTATTGTTCCTTTCTTGAAAAAAAAAATTGAAAGAGTAGGAATAGTGCATGATTTGCAACTCATATATTCTTCCCAAAAGAAAGGATTGATTAGTAAAATAGCTAGCTATTTAATTAGTAAAGTAGAAAAAAAATGTTTTAAATCTTGTGATAAATTGATTTTCTTGTCAGAAGAAATGAGAAGTACTTCGATTAATTTATATAAACTGGAAGAAAATAAATTATCAGTCCAGTTACCTTTTGTTACTGTTAAAGATAGTGTACATACAAATGATTTAAGTAAAATATTACCACCAAATCAATACAATATTGTTTATTCGGGAGCTCTAAGTGAAAAGCAGAATCCTTATGAACTTTATTCTATATTTGATTATTTAACTCAAGAAATAGATAATTGCCAATGCTTTTTCTTTTCTCAAGGACCAATATTTGAAAAACTAAAGAAAAATAAATTGAATGACAACATTCAATTTAACGACCTTGTTTCTAAAGAGAATATAGAAGAATTATATCAGAGAAGTTCCATTCAATTTATCCCGCAACTCCCACACACATCTAAAGGATCTTTGCCATCTAAGTTACCTAATATACTTGCATCAGGAACAAAAGTTTTAATGATTACCGATAAAAATAGTGAAATAGAAAAGCTATTTGTTCAGAACAATTTAGACAAAGTGATTACGTCATGGGATAAAGAAATTATATTACAATCTGTCAAAGAATTACTTGGCAAAAAGACAGATATAGAAAATCAAAAGACAACAGCTAGAAAATTATTTAGTATAGATAACATGGTTCATCAGGTTATAAGTTAAAGACTTATATTTGTTGTATAAATCATTGCTTTGAAACATCGATATTCATATTTAATAAAACCGCTTCAATTAATAATTGATTGCGTTGCGATTTTATCAATAATATTTTATGTCTCCGATAAACAATTTTTAAATACCACTTTTTTAGTTTACATCTCTTTATGTTGGGTTTTTTCGAGTGTTTTTTCGGGTTACTATAGAATATATAGATACACTAGAGTTTTAACGGTTTTTTGGTTATTTATTAAACATTCAATTGTTTTTACATTTGGTTTTTTTGCCTTTTTTGGATTCTTTCGAGAAGGAGCCATGGTTGGGAATCAATTCATTATTTTGAGTTCAATATATTTAAGTACTTTTTTGCTTAAGTTTCTCGAATACTATTTATTAAAAATATATAGAAAATCTGGCAAAAATTATCGATCAGTTATTGTTTTAGGTTGCAATAATTCTACAAAAAGAATTACAAAACTTTTTGGAAATAAACCATCACTAGGTTACAAGTATTTAGGCTTTTTTACTGATTTAAAGGAAAATAAAAAACTGGGAAATATTGAAGAAAGCTTTGATTTTATGATCGAGAATTCTGTTGATGAAGTATATTGCTCCCTCCCTGAATTTGATAAAGAACAAGTTAAAAAAATTACAAAGTTTGCGAATACAAATAATGTTTCTCTTAAGCTAATTCCTGATTTTGATCAATTGTATAGTAAGGTTAGGGATGTAGAGTATTATGATGATACTTTAATGGTGTTGGGAGTCAAAAAACTACCTTTCGAATTTTTAGAAAATTATGCTGTTAAAAGAAGTTTTGATATTATTTTTTCTTTAATTATTTGTGTTTTGATTCTTTCATGGTTATACCCTTTATTGTGGGTTTTCATAAGACTAGAATCTAAAGGGCCTGCTATTTTTAAACAAACTAGAGAAGGGATTAATGGCGAAGAGTTTCTGTGTTATAAGTTTCGTTCAATGAGATTAAACAAAATGTCGGATAAAATACATGCTTCCAAAAATGACCCGAGAGTTACAAGAACAGGGAGTTTTATGAGAAAAACCAGTATAGATGAATTGCCTCAATTCTTAAATGTTTTGAAAGGAGATATGAGTGTAGTTGGACCTAGACCTCATATAGAAGCTTTATCTAAGGAATATCAAGAAGAAGTTGATGATTATTTAAAAAGACACGCTATGAAACCAGGAATTACTGGTTTAGCGCAAGTAAGTGGATATAGAGGAGAAGTAAAAAAAAGATTGGACATTAAAAATAGAGTCCGAATGGATATATTTTATATTGAAAATTGGTCTTTTTTATTAGATATTAAAATCATTATAATTACGGTGTTAAATGTTTTTAAAGGCGAAGAGAAAGCCTACTAATTGATGTCTATTCAAAAAAACATAACGGCTTCGATTGTCATATATGAAGAAGACATAGATGAGCTTCTAAAAGCTATTAATTCTGTAATCAAAGGAACATTTGTCAAAACACTTTATATTATAGATAATTCTCCAACTGATGACTTAAAAGATTTATTAACAACTAATTCAGTTAAATATATTTTTACAGGTAAAAACACAGGCTATGGAGCTGGACATAATTCGATTTTAGGAAAAATAAAAGAGAGTTCTGATTTTCATCTGATTTTAAATCCTGATGTGTATTTTGAACCAGAAATTTTAAAAGAGCTTTCTTCCGAATTGCAGAAAGATTCTAATCTTTCTATGATTGCTCCAAAGATTTTATTTCCTAATGAGGAGATACAATATACAATAAGAAAATACCCTACAATTTTAGAGTTTTCGCTACGTTTTTTAAGGATATCTAACCGTTATACAAAAAACAGAGAATACAGAAATCAAAATTTAGAAATGTCTTTGTATCCAGATTTTATTCATGGTAGTTTTCTGTTATTTAAAACACAGGATTTAATAAAATTAGAAGGTTTTGATACTCGATACTTCCTATATATGGAGGATGTCGATATATGCAAAAGAATCGATCAATTAGGGAAAAGAAAAATGTATTTCCCAAAAGTCAAAGCTTATCATACATTTAAAAAAGGTTCTTCAAAAAAGAGTTATCTTTTTTTGACTCATCTCAAGTCCATTTATAAATATTTTATGAAGTGGGGATTTTAGTTTAGGTCAAGAAATTAAAATATATTTGTGATGTAAAAATCACTCATGAATATACTTATACTCGGCTCAGGAGGAAGAGAACATGCTTTTACTCATAAACTAGCTCAAAGTAGTAAAATAACTCAAATTTTTGTGGCTCCTGGAAATGCTGGAACACATAATATAGCGACTAATATTGCAATCAATCCTACAGATTTTGATGCTGTTAAGCAAACGGTACTCAGTAATCAGATTAACATGGTTGTAGTTGGTCCTGAAGCTCCTTTAGTAGAAGGAGTTCACGACTTTTTTCTTAATGATGATGATTTGAAGTTGATTCCTGTAATTGGACCACAGAAAGATGGAGCATTATTAGAAGGAAGTAAAGATTTTTCAAAAGAGTTCATGATAAAGCATGGAATTCCAACTGCACAATATCAATCATTTACGAACCAAACATTAAGGGAAGGAAAATCTTTTCTAGAAACCCTTAAACCTCCATACGTTTTAAAAGCTGATGGTTTAGCAGCTGGGAAAGGAGTTTTAATTTTAGCTTCATTAGAAGAAGCTAAATCTGAATTGGAAGAAATGCTCTCTAATCAGAAATTTGGAGAAGCTTCATCTACAGTTGTTGTTGAAGAATTTTTAGATGGAATAGAATTATCTGTTTTTGTTTTAACGGATGGAAAAAATTATAAAATTTTGCCTTCAGCAAAAGATTATAAAAGAATTGGTGAGGGTGACAAAGGATTGAATACTGGTGGAATGGGAGCAATTTCTCCAGTGCCATTTGCCGATGATGAGTTTTTAAGTAAAGTAGAAACACGAGTTATAAAACCTACAGTAAATGGTCTTCAAAAAGATGGAATCGATTATAGAGGGTTTATTTTTATAGGACTAATGAATATTGGAGGAAATCCTTTTGTAATTGAATACAATGTTAGAATGGGAGATCCAGAGACTGAAGTAGTATTGCCTAGAATAGAATCTGATTTATTAGATTTATTTGAAGGAGTTGCCAATCAGAATCTACATGAAAAAGAATTCTCTGTAATTCCTCAAACTGCCACAACAGTTATGCTCGTGTCTGGTGGATATCCTGAAGGATATGAAAAAGGAAAGAAAGTTTTAGGTTTAGATGATGTAAAAGATTCCATTGTTTTTCATTCTGGGACTAAAGATGTAGATGGTGAAGTAATAACAAATGGAGGTAGAGTAATGGCTATTACTTCTTTTGGAGACTCTATTGAAGAGGCTCTTAAAAAATCATATAATAGTATTGATAAAATTCATTTCGATAAAATGAATTATAGAAAAGATATAGGATTTGATTTAGTATAATGAAATGAGTGCAAGTAAATTTTATCATTATAATAAAGACATGATTAAATTTCTTGTACGAATTCTTGAATGTATTAAAATTTTTATTTCATTGATTCAAAAATAAAAATTTAAAACAGATGAAAAAAGTAATTGTAGCACCGCTAAATTGGGGATTAGGACATGCCTCACGATGCGTTCCAATTATAAAACACCTTATTGAAAATAACTTTATACCCATCATAGCAAGTGATGGAGAAGCTTTAAAATTTCTCTCGAAAGAATTCCCCGATTTAGAAACCATCAATTTGCCTTCATACAATATTTCTTATGGTAAAAATGTAAAATGGAATCTTTTCAAGAAAACACTAACGATCAAGAAAGCAGTAAGGCAAGAAAGAAAAGTTTTAGAAAAATACTTGATAGATACTATTGAAGTAGTCGGAATTATTTCTGATAATCGATTTGGAATCTTTTCTAAAAAAATTCCTTCGGTTTATATTACTCATCAGATAAATGTTCTGTCAGGTTTGTTAACACCTATTACGAGTTTCTTTCATCAAAGAATTATAAAAAACTTTAATGAATGTTGGATTCCAGATGAATTAAATTCTAAGTTTTCAGGAAAGTTGTCACTATCCAATAGAAGATTAAATCAAAAGTATATTGGAATTCTCAGTAGACTCAATAAAATAGAAATTGAGAAAACGATTGACATCCTCATTGTCCTTTCCGGACCAGAACCCAATCGGTCTTCGCTTGAGTATAAACTGCAGCAACTTTTTGAAAAAACAGAAAAGAATGTTTGGTTGGTTAGAGGAGTTATTGAAAAAGAAAAAGTCTTGGAAGAAAAAGGAAACTTAAAAATTTTCAATTTTATGTTATCTAAAGAATTGGAGAAAACCATGAATTCTGCAAAACTGATTATTTGTAGATCTGGATACTCTTCTATTATGGATTTAGTAGCTCTAAATAAGCAAGCTTTGTTAATCCCTACAGAGAATCAATCAGAACAAGAATATTTAGCTAAGCACCTTCATAATCAAGGGTATTTCAATTTTCTGGATGAAAAAAACCTAAATGAAAGTATAGAAAATCTTTCAGGAAGTCATTTTGAAATTGAATATAAAAAAAGGGATTTTAGCGCTGATTTATTTAACCTTTTCCTAAAGTAAAAGAAAATTCAGACCCTTCTCCAAACGTACTTTTTAGAAGTATGGTGTCATTATGAGCTTCAATAATGTGTTTAACAATGGATAAACCCAAACCAGAGCCACCTTGATCTCTAGATCTACTTTGATCGACTCTATAGAATCGCTCAAAAAGACGAGATATGTGTTCTTGCTTTATCCCTTCACCATTGTCGGAAACTTTCACAATAAATTTCTCTTCATTATAAGAGTCGATACTGATTGTTGTAACTCCATCTATTTTTCCATACTTAATGGAGTTGACCACTAGATTAATAAGCACTTGTTCTATACGTTCAATATCACCACGAACAAAAACCGGAAATTCATATATTCGATCAAACTGAAGTTTAATATTCTTTTTTTTGGCTCGCATTTCAAACAAATCAAAAACACTTTGAATTACTTCAAGAATATTGAAAATCTCAATATTCATTTTCAAGCCTTCGGTTTCTAACTTGGCAATCATATCTAGATCTTTTATAATGGCAGTTAAACGTTCTACCCCTTTATTAGCTCTGTCCAAATATTTTGTTCTGATACTTTTATCATCAATAGCGCCTTCAATGAGTGTTAGGATATATCCTTGTACCGTAAACAGCGGAGTTTTTAATTCATGAGCAACATTTCCTAAAAAATCTCTTCGAAAAGAATCCCTTTCTGTTAAGTTTTGAATTTCTATTGTTTTTCCTTCTACATAATCTTGTACGCTTTTAGAAAGAGCTTCTATATCTGTGGTGATGGATTTTTTTTCTAAATCATGAACATCTAAAATAGAGATTTGATCATATATTTTCTTAATTCGATTGTAAATAAATCGTTCAGCTCTGTACTGGATGATAAAAAATGAAACACCAAAGATTAATAAGATAAATAAGGCTAAACCAATTAATTCCTTACCTCCTGAAAAGAAAAAATATAATAAAAAGAGAATAAATGCTGAGAGTATTGTTAAGTATAGAGATAACCAAAGAGCAAAAGAATATGTTTTTTTAAACCTCATGAAGTAGTATAAATTAAATATCTGCTTCTAATACAAATTTATAGCCCACCCCTTTTACGGTTTTAAAATGATGATCTCCAATTTTCTCTCTTAACTTTCTTATATGTACATCAATAGTTCTTCCTCCAACAACAACTTCATTTCCCCAAACAGTATCTAAAATAGCTTCTCTTTTAAATACTTTTCCAGGTTTTGAGGTTAGTAAAGAAAACAATTCAAATTCTTTTCTAGGAAGAAATATTTTTTTATCACCTTTAAGTACAAAATATTCTTCTCTATTAATAACAATATCACCAATTTTGGTTGAAGAATCAGCTTGTTCTACTTTCTTTAACCTACGAAGTAATGATTTTACTTTACTAACTAAAACTTTTGGTTTTACAGGTTTAGTAATATAATCATCAGCACCTGCATCAAACCCTGCTACTTGAGAATAATCTTCACCTCTAGCCGTTAGGAAAGCAATTAAAACATTTTCTAAACTTTTAATTCCTCTTATTTTTTCACAAGCTTCAATGCCATCCATTTCAGGCATCATAATATCTAATAAGATAAGATTCGGAGTTATTTTTTTTGCAATTTTAACAGCTTCAATGCCATTCGATGCAGTATGTATTTGGTATCCTTCATTTTTTAAATTGTAACCTACGATTTCTAAAATGTCAGGTTCATCATCCACCAAAAGGATCTTAATGTCGCTATTACTCATGTTAAGTTTGTAAAATAGTTCTTATCAAAAGTAGCGATTCTAAAACAAAAAACAGTTGCTTAACAATCATTTAACCTCATAACGTTCCATTAACATTGCTGTAACTGAAGCATAATATACGAGTAACATTTTTTTTACAAAACAAGAGGACTTTTGCATCGAATAACATTCAATAAAGAACATTAATGAAAAAAATGATATTAATTCTTGCAATGATCTTTTGTCAATTGGCAATTGCGCAAGATAAAGGAACAATAAAAGGAAAACTATTAGACAAAGAGATGAATAATGAAGGTCTGTCTTTTGCGAGTGTAGTAATAAAAGGAACTACAAGAGGAACAGAAACAGATTTAGAAGGAAACTTTTCATTGTCAGTAAACCCTGGTTCTTATACTATTGTATTTAGCTTTTTAGGCTATAAAACCTTAGAAGTTCCTGTAACTGTAAAAGCAGGAGAAACAGTTACTATAAATAAAACGCTAGAAGCAGCCGAAGGAGTTTCTTTAGATGAAATAAAACTTAAAACAACTGTTAGTAAAGAAAAAGAAAGTGCTTTGCTATTGGAACAAAAGAAAGCAACGGTTATTAAAGAAAGTATTGGAGCGGATAGGCTTTCTAAAATTGGAGTGTCAAATGCTGCTACAGCAACGACTAAAATATCTGGAGTAACTCAAAGTGAAGGTTCAGGTAATATATATGTAAGAGGTTTAGGAGATAGATATTTGTCAACAACAATGAATGGATTACCGATACCTTCGGACAATGTTCAAAATAAAAACGTTGACCTTGGGCTATTCTCGACCAACTTAATCAACAATATTGGAGTTAGTAAAACATATGCTGTTTCTGGATATGCAGATCAAGTTTCAGGAACTGTAGACATCGCATCAAAACAATATTCAAGAAAACATTTAAATTTAAGTATTAGCTCTGGAATTAATACAGCGGTTGCAGGTTTAAGTGGTGATTTTAGAAGATCTGTAGTTACAGAAGACGCAACTTTTGGTTTTCATCAGAAAAAATATGCAATTAGAGATCAAATAATGTTACAAGGCTGGGATCCTCTAGTTGCAGATAATACATCTAATTTTGGTATCTCACTTTCAGCGGGGACTAAATTTAAGTTGTTTGGAAATGATTTATCTATTTTAGCGACAGGATCATATGGACAATCATATGAATATAGAGAAGGAACATTTAGAGCATACAGAGCTAATGTAGAAGATGAAGGATATCCTTCTATTAGACTTCCTCAAATTTTCCCAACATTAGCACCTTTCAATGCAGCTCTTACACCTTTAAATGACACTCCTAGTGTAGAAGATTTTTATTCGAACTTTAATACTACTGGGTATATAAGAGGTGATTATAAAATTGGAGATAATCATAAACTTTCTTATAACACTTTGTTTGTGAATAATGCTCAAGATAGAGTATATGAAGCAGGAAGAAATGGTTTAGGATATGTTTTTGATCAACAACCAACTGAAGGAAGAGCTTTTGTAAGAGATCAAAATTACAAACAAACAACCATGTTTGTAAACCAATTGATGGGAGAGCATAAACTTACGGAAAAGAATACCTTAAAATGGGCTAGTGCTTATAATTTTGTATTGGCAGAAGAACCAAATAGAATTAGAAACGAAGCAAATATATTAAGTGAAACGGCGGTTACTTATGCAGATGTTGGTGATTTCCAACAAAGAAAATCTAGTCAGAAAATTGAAGACACAGAGTACAACGGATACATAGAAGATCAATATTCATTTGGTGAAATTGATGAAGATGAAAACAGGCCTTTCAAAGTGAACGCTGGAGTAAATTTCAGATATAAGGAAAGAACCTTTAAATCTCAGTTTGTTGGAGTGCAAACTCCAGGAGGTTTAGATCCAAATAATCCAACAAGTGGTTTTTATATTCCTAATGTCGATAGTTTTTCACAGACGTTTACATTGGATAATTTCTTCATAGGAAACCCTAGGCTTACATTAAGGGAGCAAACTAGAGATAGATATGAAGCAGACATTACTGTTCTTGCGGGGTATGCAAACTTAGATTTTGGATTGAATAAAAAGTTTTCAGGAAATGTTGGTCTTAGGTATGAAAGAAACGAGATTAATGTGCTGTGGGATGTAAACAATTTTGTTGGTCGTGTAGGACAAGTAGCGAAAGAATACACAGGAGTGTATCCTAGTGTGAATCTAAAATATGAATTAAATGAAAAGAGTTTTGTTCGTTTTGCTTCTAGTTTAACTCAAACATTACCTGAGTTTAAAGAGATTGCTCCATTTGAATATGTATCACCAACAGGTCGTATTACAAGAGGGAATCCTGAGTTAGAAAGATCTACATCTTTCAATGCAGATTTAAAATGGGAATACTTTCCTAAGAGTGGAGAATTGTTTTCTGCTACTGTTTTTTATAAGAATATTCAAGATCCAATTAACTTATTTCAAACCAGAGGTTCAGCAGGAGTATTTAGCTATGATAATACAGGAGATAAAGCATCTGTATTTGGAATTGAAGTAGAAGCAAGAATAAACTTAATTGAGAATGAAGACGAACAAGGATTATTAAGTTTAAATGCAAATGTGACTGCTATGACATTTAATCAAGATTTATTCCCTGAAGCTCAATTTAAAGGAATTACAGAGTCTGGTTTACAAGGAGCTTCTGATTTTATTATAAATGGCTCTTTAAGTTATAACAGTAGAACAGAAAAAGAATTTATAGCAACGCTTACTGGAAATTATGCTTCTGATAAGATTTTTGCTTTAGGCTCTGCAGAAGACTTTGTAAATAGCGATACATTGTTTAATGATGAGATTATAGAAAAAGGTTTTGTGACTTTAGATCTAGTGTTAAGTAAAGAAATTACTGAAAAGTTTTCTATCAAATTTACAGGAAGAAACCTTTTAAATCCAACAATTAAACAGACACAATTGATAACTCCTTTGACTGGAGCAACACCTTTTAATGATACTATATTATCATACAAAAGAGGTAGTCAGATAAGTCTAGGAATTAGTTATAAATTCTAATTAACCATTTCGTAACATTTATTGTAATTCAATAAGAAATCGTAACCTATGTTTAATATTCTGTTAAGATAAATGAAAAGTAAACAGAGTTTCTTTGTAGAAGAATTAAACCAAATTATAAAACAAAAAAATGAAAAATTCGTTCGTAAAATTAAATAACATAGTAGCATTATTCGTTGCGTTTACTTTCGCAAGCTGTAGTAGTAATGATCCAGATCCAATTGAGATCACTCCACCAGTTTCTGATGTGATTCAAAATCTTCAAGACGGAATTATGTCTGGTACTTTAGAAGAAAGTTTTACACTAAGTGCAAGTACTCAATATAGTTTAACAGGTCAGTTTATTATAGCAGATGGAGCTAGTTTGACTATCCCTGCAGGAACTCGTATTGTTGCCTCAGCAGGAGGTACAGATGTTTACCTAGCAGTATTACAAGGTGGCCAAATCTTTATCAACGGTAACCCAAGTAATCCTGTTGTAATGTCATCAGTAAATGGAAACCCTGGAGATTGGGGAGGGCTAACTATTTGTGGTAAAGCTATGACTACTGCTGGAGCTAATGCTATTGCAGAAGTAGGTGGTTTCATTTACGGCGGAACGAGCGATACTGATAGTTCAGGAAACATCAATTATTTACAAATTGTAGGAACTGGAGCACAAATTAATCCAGAATCTCAATACAATGGGATTTCTTTCTATGCCGTAGGGTCAGGAACTGTAGTTAACAATATTGCAGTTATAGACGGTTCTGATGATGGAGTTGAATTCTTTGGAGGTTCGGTAAGTGCTTCAAATTTATACTTAGAAAATAATAATGATGATTCTATCGACTGGACAGAAGGATGGAATGGTACTGTAACTAACGCTTATATATCTCATACTGATGCAGGTTTTTCAACTGCCTTTGAAGCTGATGGAGCAAATGGAAATCCTACATTCAACAACATTACAGCAATATCTACTGTAGGAGGTATAGCTTTACAATTCAAAAAACAATCAGGAGCTACGATTACTAACTTATCTTTATCGGGATATGATGTATCTGTAGATATGAAAGATGGAGGAGCATTAACGAATGTACAAATTGAAGGAGTAGATGCAGATCCAAATTTAAACTACACTGCTGTAGCAACAGTTACCGCAGCTGACTTTCCTTGGGTAGATTCAGACGTAAGCTTTGATAGCAATATTTTGCAAGGTGCAGTAACTGGTACAGTTACTTTAGATGCAAGTATTTCTTACAAATTAAACTCATCTTACATCGTTCAAGATGGCGGAAAATTAATTATTCCAGCAGGGACAAAAATTGAAGCTAGAGATGGTGGTACAGGAGTATACATCGCTGTGTTACAAGGTGGAGAGATTGATATTCAAGGAACATCCGATAATCCAGTGGTAATGTCTTCTGTAAATGCGAACCCTGGAGATTGGGGAGGATTAACAATTTGTGGTAAAGCTACTACAACTGCTGGTGCAAATGCTGTAGCTGAAGTTGGTGGTTTTGTTTACGGAGGCACAACAGATGATGATAGCTCAGGATCAATTAGCTATTTAGTAATCAGTGGTACAGGAGCTCAAATTAACTCTGAGTCTCAGTATAACGGTGTTTCTTTCTACGCTGTAGGTTCTGGTACAACTGTTGAATATGTTTCAGTAATCAATGGAGCTGATGACGGAGTTGAATTTTTTGGAGGTACGGTAAATGCTTCTAACTTATACTTAGAGAATAACGAAGATGATTCTATTGACTGGACTGAAGGATGGAATGGAACTGTAACAAATGCTTATATTTCTCATACTATCGCTGGTTTCTCAACAGCTTTTGAAGGAGATGGAGCAAACGGAAACCCTAAGTTTAATAACATTACTGCAATTTCTACCGTAGCTGGTACTGGTTTACAATTCAAAAAACAATCAGGAGGTACTATTACGAACTTATGGTTGGAAGGGTATACGCCAAGTATTGATATGAAAGATGGTGGAGCTTTGTCAAATGTACAAATTGAAGGAGCTGATGCTAACCCAGCAACGACTTACCAAACAGGAAAGTTAGATATTACTGCATGGGTTTGGAGAAGTGCAGGATTATAAAAATTATTTGAATTAATTGAGAAAGAGCAGGCTTTAAGCCTGCTTTTTTTATTTTTAGTAAATTCACAAAAAAATATTGCAGAATGAACTTAAAAATAAACATTAAAGATGTCCTGTTTTTAGATATAGAAACAGTACCTCAAAAAGAAAATTGGTCAGATTTATCAGACACTTCACAAGAATTATTTACTAAGAAAACAGCATATCAGCGTAAAGATGAAATTACTCCTGAAGAGTTTTACGAACGAGCTGGAATTTGGGCCGAATTTGGTAAAATTATCTGTATTTCTGTAGCCTATTTTACTGAACAAAATAAGAAAAGATCATTAAGAGTAACATCTTTTTATGGAGATGATGAAAAAGAAGTTTTGAATGATTTTAAAAACTTGTTAGAGACTCATTTTAACAAAGCAACACATGTATTATGTGCTCATAATGGAAAAGAGTTTGACTTTCCTTACATTGCTAGAAGAATGATTGTACATCAAATAAAATTACCTTCTAAGTTGAATTTATTTGGAAAAAAACCATGGGAAATTCCTCATATAGATACAATGGAGCTATGGAAGTTTGGAGATTATAAACATTATACTTCGTTGCAATTGTTGACTTCAATTTTAAATATTCCTTCTCCAAAAGACGATATTGATGGTAGTGAGGTTGCAAAGGTTTATTATGAAGAGAAAAATTTAAAAAGAATTGTAAACTATTGTGAAAAAGATACAATAGCAATAGCACAATTATTACTTAGATTTAACAATGAAAATTTGATTAAAGAAAGTGAAATCGTACAGGTTTAACCTTCTAGTTTCATAGAGAGTTCTAACCAGCGTTCCTCCTTTTCTTCTATCGAATTGATAATTTTTTGAAGTTCTTCGGACTTTTCTTTGACCTGATCTTGGGTAATTCCTTCTTCAGTAAAGAAAGCTTCAATAGATTCTTTTGTACGTCCTAACCTTTCAATGTCTTTTTCTAATGCTCCAAATTCTTTCTTTTCAGAGTAACTTAACTTAGGTTCTGAAGATACAGGTTTAGAAACTTGTTTTTTTTCGATGTTTTTTGAAGACTCGGTAGGCTTAGAGTCTTCATAAACTCTAAAATCTGAATAATTACCAGGGAAGTTTTCAATGACCCCATTACCTCTAAAAACAAACAAAGAATCTACAATCTTATCCATAAAGTATCGATCATGAGATACAACCATAAGGTTTCCTGGAAAATCTAGAAGGAAATTCTCTAAAACATTTAGAGTAATTACATCAAGGTCATTGGTCGGTTCATCGAGAATCAAGAAATTGGGATTCTGAATAAGAACAGTACACAAATAAAGGCGTTTTTGCTCACCACCACTTAATTTTTCTACAAAATCATATTGCTTTTTTTTGTCGAAAAGAAATCGTTCTAAAAGCTTAGATGCAGAAATTCGCCTTCCTTTAGTCAAAGGAATTTGCTCTCCAAATTCTTTAATAACTTCAATAACTTTTTGACCTTCTTTTATTTGAATTCCACTTTGTGTATAATAACCAAATTTAACAGTTTCACCAATAACAACCTTTCCTCCGTCTACAGGTACACTTCCAGTTAGAATATTTAGAAAGGAAGATTTTCCAGTTCCATTTTTTCCAATAACACCTATTCTTTCACCTTTCTTGAATACATAATCAAACCCATCGAGAATCAACTTTTCATCAAATGATTTTTTAAGCTTATGCAGTTCTACAATTTTATTTCCTAGACGTTCCATATTAATTTCTAACTGAACCACATGATCTTGTCTTCTCTTATGTGCTTTTTCTTTGATTTCAAAGAAATCATCTATTCTAGATTTAGATTTTGTCGTTCTAGCTTTGGGCTGTCTCCGCATCCAATCTAATTCCTTTTTGAAAAGATTTTTTGCTTTTCCCGTTGCACTAGCTTCCTGAGCTATTCTTTCCTCTTTCTTTTCTAAATAATAAGAATAATTACCTTTGTATTTGTATAACTCTCCATGATCTAATTCGATAATTTCATTACAGACTCTTTCTAGAAAATAGCGATCGTGAGTCACCATAAATAGTGTAATTTTTTCCTTTGAAAAGAAAGCTTCCAACCATTCAATCATTTCTAAATCTAAATGATTGGTAGGCTCATCAAGAATCATTAAATCTGGTTTATTGATAAGTAGTATGGCCAAACTTAATCGCTTTTTTTGACCTCCTGAAAGTGTTGAGACTTTTTGATCTAAGTCATCGAGCTTTAATTTAGAAAGAATGAGCTTGTATTGGGTTTCAAAATCCCAAGCATTGTATTGATCCATCAAATCAAAAGCCTTTTGATAATTTTCTGAATCTTCAGGATTCTCTAGAGCTTCTTCATATTGTCTAACAATCGGAAGGATTTTATTTTCAGTAGCGAAAATTGTTTCTTGAATAGTTAAAGTAGCATCAAATAGTTGTTCTTGAGATAAATAGGCAATATGAATCCCTTTTCTTTGAACGACTTGCCCTGTGTCTGATGTGTCTTTTCCGGCAATGATATTTAAAATAGATGTTTTACCTGTTCCATTTTTAGCAATAAAAGCAACCTTTTGATCTTTATTTATTCCAAAGGAAATATTATTAAATAAGGTTCTATCTCCATAAGATTTGGAGATGTTTTCAACAGAGAGATAATTCACAAATAAAATTTTGGCAAAGGAACTAAAAAAAAACCCGAGTATACACTCGGGTTGATTTTTAATTAAGATTAGGGGGTAGAGTCTTAATTAAATTATATGCTAACTATAATTATGCAATGAAAACAATTACATTGTAAAAATACCTACAAGTAAATAATTACACAATACCATGATTTAGGGAAATTTTCTTCTCCCTAAAAAGGAGGAAAGGAATTTAGTTTCTCAAAACATCTATTAAACTATTTAATAAAAGAAAAACCCAAATCCGAAGATTTGGGTTTTCTAGTTTCTTAAACTAAGAATTAGGGGGTAGAGTTCTTAATTCAAAAACTTAATAACATGCTTGCACATGTATTAAAGAACAATAACAACGTAAAAATACCTATAAACAAAGTATTACACAATACCATGATTTAGGGAAATTTTCTTCTCCCCAAAAAAGGTGGGGTCAAAATCTAAAAAGTATCTTTATCTTTAAGCGTGCTAAAAATTAAGAATCTTACTGTCGGGTTTTCTCATGAAGGAGAACAAAATAAAGTTGTTAAAGAAGTTTCATTTCAGCTTGATAAAAATCGAATTTTAGGGATTGTTGGCGAATCTGGTAGTGGAAAATCGATTACTTCTTTAGCTATTATGGGTTTGTTGCCTAAAAATTCGAATTATGAAGGGGAAATTCTTTTTAATGGAATAGATATACTAGCATTGCCGCAAAAAGAGCTTCAAAAGATAAGAGGGGCAAAGATCGGAATGATTTTTCAAGAACCAATGAGTTCTTTAAATCCAACATTAACTTGTGGAGTTCAAGTTGCCGAAGTGTTAGAACTACATACAGGTTTAAAGAAGAAAGAGATCTATGAGGAAGTAATCACTCTTTTTGAAAAAGTGAAGCTTCCTAGGCCAGAAGCCATTTTTGATTCCTATCCGCATCAAATAAGTGGAGGTCAGAAACAAAGAGTTATGATTGCAATGGTCATTGCTTGTAAGCCCGATTTATTAATTGCTGACGAACCTACTACTGCGTTAGATGTGACGGTTCAAAAGGAAATTATTTATCTCTTAAAAGAATTACAGAAAGAGAATGAGATGAGTATTCTCTTTATTTCACATGACTTGTCTTTGGTTTCTGAAATTGTTGATGATGTTTTGGTAATTCATAAAGGTGAAGTTGTAGAGCAAGGAAATGCGAACCAGATTTTTAAAAATCCACAAAAGGAGTATACAAAAGCGTTGATTAACTCAAAGCCAAGTTTAGAGGTAAGATTTAAAAAGCTTCCAACTGTTGATGATTTTATTAATGAAAATGTTGATTTAACTGTTTATTCTCAGAAAGAGAGAGATGATTTTCATCATAAGATTTATGATAAAGCGCCTCTTCTTGAAGTCATTGATTTAAAAAAGTACTACACAAAAAAAACATGGTTTACAAAAACAGAAACAAGAGCGGTAGACGAAGTATCTTTTAAATTATATGAAGGGGAAACTTTAGGTTTAGTTGGAGAATCAGGTTGTGGTAAAACAACATTAGGGAGGTCAATTCTTCATCTTGAAAAGGTTACTTCTGGAAAAATTCTTTATCGAGGTAATGAAATTACACAACTTTCTAATGCTGAATTGAAAAATTTAAGAAAAGAAATTCAGATTATATTTCAAGACCCTTTTTCATCTTTAAACCCGAGAATTTCAATAGGAGATTCCATTTTGGAGCCCATGACCGTTCACAAAGTTTTATCAAAAAAAAAAGAAAGAAAAACATATGTGCTAGAGTTATTGAAGAAAGTTGGACTAGATGAAGAGCATTATAATAGATATCCTCATGAATTCTCGGGAGGTCAAAGACAAAGAATAGGTATAGCGAGAGCCATTGCACTACGTCCAAAACTTATTATTTGTGATGAATCTGTTTCTGCTTTAGATGTATCTGTTCAAGCACAAGTTTTAAACTTACTTAATGGGTTGAAAGAAGAATTTGATTTTTCATATATATTTATCTCTCATGATCTGTCTGTAGTAAAATATATGTCTGATCAATTAATCGTTATGAACCAAGGTAAAATTGAAGAGATTGGTGATGCAGATCAAATCTACAAAACGCCAAAAACAGAGTATACTAGAAACCTAATCGAAGCAATCCCAAAGGGAATATAAACCCTCTTTCTACTTCCTTAATCTTTCAATTAATGGTATATTGCGGGCAATTAAAATTAAAAGAAATAGATGAGAATTATTGTACCAATGGCTGGAATTGGGTCTAGATTAAGACCACACACCCTTACAATTCCAAAACCTCTAACAGTCATTGCAGGAAAACCAATAGTACAAAGGTTGGTTGAAGATATTGCGAGTGTTGTTAATCAAAAGATTGAAGAAATAGCATTCATTATTGGCCCTGTGTCTAAGGGGTTTCCATCAAATACAGAAAAACAATTACTATCTATTGCTAAAGAGTTAGGAGCTAAAGGCTCTGTTTATATTCAAGAAGAAGCTTTAGGTACCGCTCATGCAATCTATTGCGCTAAAGACTCTTTGTCTGGTCCTTGTGTTGTTGCTTTTGCAGATACTTTATTTAAAGCCGATTTTACGTTAGATGCTGAAGCTGATGGGGCTATATGGGTAAAAGAAGTAGAAGACCCTAGTGCCTTTGGAGTTGTGAAATTGAATGACGGTTTTATTACAGATTTTGTAGAGAAACCTAAAGATTTTGTTTCTGACTTAGCGATTATAGGAATTTACTATTTTAAAGATGGAGATAAGGTAAAGAATGAAATACAATATTTGTTAGATAATGATATTAGAGAGAATGGAGAATATCAATTAACAAATGTTTTAGAAACTTTAAAACGAGAAGGTGCTAAATTTATCCCTGGTAAAGTAGATGTTTGGATGGATTGTGGTAAAAAAGATCCAACGGTTGATACTAATAAACAAGTATTAGAGTTTGAATATACAAAAGGAAATAATTTAGTTTCGAAATCAGTTGTATTAGAGAATTCTGAGATCATTCAACCTTGTTACATAGGAGAAAATGTTGTTTTAAAGAATACAAAAATAGGACCTTATGTTTCTATTGGAGAAAATAGTATTGTTGAGAATTCTGCAATAACAAATTCCTTAATACAAACAAACGTTGAGATATCCAATGCAAATTTAGATAATGCTATGATTGGAAATCATGCAAAGTATAATGGTAATTATACTTCAGTAAGCATTGGAGATTATACGGAGCTGATATAATAAAAGATACATATGATAAAAAGGGTTGTACTTGTCGTTTTTTTAGGACTGTTGTACAATCCTTTTCTTTGTTTTAGTCAGGACAGTATTCAGACAGTGAAAGATTTAAGGGAGGAGAAAGAATTGAATTTTCAACAATATTTTTTTAAAGCGCTGTCTGAAAAATCAATAAAAAATTACCAAAAAGCGATTGAAAACTTAAATGTATGCAATGAAATTTTACCCAATAATGTTTCTGTATATTTTGAATTTTCTAAAAACTATTTGTTCTTAAATAAGACCAAAGAAGCTAAAGAATATATCCAAAAAGCGTTAGAAAAAGATTCTGATAATCTATGGATGTTAGAGCATTTAGTATCTATTTACAAGAAGGATGTAAATTATACAGATGCTATAGCCACACAGTTAAAGGTTGTAAAAATAAATCCTAAGAAAAGAGAAGAACTGGTAAGGTTATATTACTTAAGTAGAAAGTATCAGGAAGCGCTAAATCTTATGATTCTTTTAGAAAAAGAAAATGGATTGTCTAGGAACTTAAAACAACTGAAGAAGAGTTTGGAATTGAGGAAAGGTCCTGTTGTTAAGAAAGAAGATAAAAATGATCTTATGAGTATTCAGAAAGCATTTGAAGATGATAGAACCTCTTTTACATTATTAAAAAAATTATTAGATATCGCAATTGTTGAAGATAAATCTACGTTTCATAAGTATAGTAAACTAGCAATTGACTTTTTCCCTGCTCAACCTTATGTTTATTTAATGGGGGGGAAATCACTATATATGCAGAAGAAATTTCAAGAAGGAATAGCTGTTTTAGAAAGTGGTATTGATTTTGTGATAGACAATCAGAATTTGGAGGCAGAATTTTATGAAACTATGGCTAATATCTATGATGGTTTAGGGAATTCAGGAAAATCTCAAGAATATAGAAATAAAGCAAAAAAACTAAAGAGCGTAAAATGAAGTTTGTAAAATATTTATCAATTCTATTATTAGTTCTTTCTGCATGTAAAACGAATAAGATTATCACAGATAAAGTGTCAATAAAAGAGATTCCATCAAGAAGGATTGTAAAGAATCATCTTGCGAATAGATTTAATGCAAGCACTTTAGATTCTAAGATTAGGGTACAATATACAAACCACAGGGGAGATCAAAGAAAGCGACATAGTTTTACTGTGCGTATGCGGATAAAAAAAGATTCTGTGATTTGGATGAGAGGATCAAAATTAGTGACTGCGTTTAAAATAAAAATCACACCAAATTCTTTTAGCTATTATTCACCTTTATCTAAAGAATATTTTGAAGGAGATTTTACCTTATTAAAAAGGATTCTAGGTGTTGAGGTAAGTTTTTCTCAATTACAAGATTTACTGGTTGGGAAAAGTATATTTGATATGAAAGGAAGAAAATTTCAATCAGAGATAGAAGGAAATTTATATAAATTAACGCCAAAAGTTCAGGAAAAACTGTTTAATGTGTTTTTCAAAATAAATTCAAGTCATTACAAACTCAATCAATTGTATTTAGTTAATGAAGAAAAAAACCAGAGTTTGAAAATAGATTATAATGGTTATACAAAACTAGAAGAAGATTATATTCCCATAAAAGTTAGGATTAACGCTATGGAAGGGGAAAGGTACACCTACATAGATATGAGTTATAGTTCGTTAACTCTTAATAAACCTGTAAACGTTTCCTATAAGGTTCCTTCTGGGTATAAACGAATAGAGTTATAATGCAAAGTCTATTTCGTTACATATTTTATTTTATTTTTTTCTTATGTATAATTCCTGCCTCTGCTCAAAAAACAAGAAAACAGCTTGAGGCTGATAGATTAAAATTGAAGAAAGAAATCAAACAAGTGAATCGATTGCTGTTTGATACTCAAAAAAAAGAAAAGAATGCGCTTGAAGACCTCAAAGATTTAAATAAGAAAATTAATGTTAGAGAAAAATTAATTACTACAATTAATTTAGAAGTGAAAGCATTATCAAAAATTATTATTAATAACGAAAAAGAGATTGAAAAACTCACCGAAAAACTGACTGCTTTAAAAGCAGATTATGCTGAAATGATTTACAAATCATATAAAAGTAAATCACAAGAAAGCAGAACACTTTTTCTTTTGTCTTCAAAGAATTTTTACCAAGCATACAAGCGTATTAAGTACATGAATCAGTATGCTGATTTTAGAAAGAAACAAGGAGAAGAAGTGGTCTCTCAGACAGAATTGGTCAAGCAATTAAATGATTCATTGTTATTTCAAAAACAAATGAAAGATACTTTATTAGCCAATGAAGAAGATGAAAAAATAAAGATTGAAACAGATAGAAAGAGTCAGGAAAAATTAATCTCTCAGATTAAAAAGAAAGAAAGTAAATACAAAAGAGAGCTCAGGAAAAAACAAAAAGAAGAAAAGAAAATAGCTGAGAATATTGATAAATTAATTAAAGATGCCATTGCAAAATCGAATGCAAAAAAAGGAATAAAAAAAGCAACAGGTTTTGCATTAACGCCTGAAGCAAAAGCTCTGGCAAATAGATTTGAACAGAACAAAGGGAAACTTCCTTGGCCAGTAGATAGTGGTTTGATAGTCCGCAGATTTGGAAGGCAGCCTCATCCAGTATATAAAGGCAACTACACGAACAGTACAGGCGTTCATATTGTAACTGAAAAAGGATCGAATGCTGAAGCTATTTTTAATGGTGAAGTTATGGGAGTTCTAGTGCAATCTGAAGGAAAAAAATCAGTTCTGATTAGGCATGGTAATTATATTTCGGTTTACAATAATCTAGAAAACGTTTATGTGAATACTGGAGATAAAGTAACAACAGGGCAGTCAATAGGTAAAATATTTACAGATCGAATAACTGGAAAAACTAAATTGATTTTTGTCTTGTCTAGAGATACCAAACGTTTGAACCCTTCTGATTGGATTTTAAAACGATAAATTCTCTTCTTTTATACATGTTGATCAATCAATACTGGATTCCCATCAGGATCAATTAATACCACACTTGCAGGGCCAGTAGTGCTTTCATCGGCTTCCTGTTCAAGTTTGATGTTATTACTCTTTAAATGTTTTTGAATATCCCTTACATCTTCAAAATAATCTAGCGTATTTGCACTTTCATCCCATCCAGGGTTGAATGTTAAAATATTTTGCTCGAACATCCCTTGAAAAAGACCTACCAAAGAATTTCCATTCTTCATAATGAGGTAGTTTTTTTCGATATCACCTGCAAAAACAGCAAAGCCTAGAGTTTCGTAAAATTGTTTTGAAGCATGAATATCTTTTACACTCAAGCTAATTGAAAAAGCACCTAATTTCATGATTTTATCTTTAATAGTTAATCTTGTTAAAGATAGAAAAATTAGGCAATAGAAAAATATTAAGTAAATAAGGCCTTTAATTCAGTAGCTTCATTAGGCTGCATCTTACCAGCCAAGACTAAACTCAATTGCTTTCTTCTCAAGGCACCGTTATAGCGTTCTTTTTCTAAATCTGTTTCTGGAGTAATTTGAGCAATCTCTACAGGTTTCCCTGTTTCATCAACCGCTACAAACGTATAAATTCCTTCGTTTACCTTTGTTTTAGAACCCGATTGACGATCTTCAATCCAGACATCAACATAGATTTCCATAGAAGACTTGAAGGCACGCGAAACTTTTGCTTCTATTGTTACAACACTTCCAACAGGTACAGATTTTGTAAACATGACATGATTTACAGATGCCGTTACCACAATCCGTCGCGAATGTCTACGTGCAGCGATACTACAAGCTCTGTCCATTCTGGCTAGCAATCCACCACCAAAGAGATTGTCTAAATAATTAGTTTCTCCAGGTAATACGAGGTCGGTTAGTATTGTTAAAGATTCACTAGGTGTTTTTGCTCTCATCTGTAAATTTTTTACAAAGATATACAAACAGATATTAGAGACTGCGAAGAGTCATTAAGAAAAAGGAAATAATTAGTGAAACTTTTTTACTAGTAACCAAGCATCTTTAGAATCTGTTTTTCTAACAGAATTTAAGCTTTTAAAAGCATCAGTTTTTTTATAGAAAGACTCGTAAGCAACTTGAGTCAAGCCCCATTTGTTTTTACCTAAGACATAGGCATTAAAACCTTTCGTTTTAAGCTGATCTACTTTCTTTTGTGCATTTTCTTCAAACTGAAAAGCGCCAGCAATAACATGGTAAGGTTTAGGAAGCTCTTTTCCAACATTTAATTCAATAGTAGGAAGAGGATTGTCGATGACAAATGTTGCCGATTGAATTTTGCTTTCTACTAGTTTTTGTTGTTTAGCAAAATCGTCCTGTTGTTGTTTATTTTGGTAGCCAGTCCAACCACCATATCCCAAAGTAAGAGCAATGGCAATGGTTGCGACGTACTTAACAAAAGTAGGTACTCCTTTAGATGATTCTTTAACAGGAATCAAAGGAATTACTTTCTTTTCAACTCTTGTAATAGAATTATATTCAAAAGAAGATAAACCAAAAGAAGAAAGTAAATAATTTACTTTGGTCTTAGGCTCAAATGTTAATTGATTATTGTCATTCAATTGTAAAGATCCAATATTTGCTAGTTCTAAAGAATCAGTTTTTATTTGCTGATTCCATAAATTAACCGTTTTTACAATTTCTTGATTGGCTTGTTCAAAAGAAATATTTTCAGCAGAAGCAACATAATTGGTTAAAAGACCATCATTGTGTGTTAGATGATGATTGAAACTCAACTGTTTCGTCGGAGGATAAAAGGTGTGTAATTCATCATCAATCTGAGCACTTATTTTATTGGTTACAAAACCGCCAAAATCTGGAACGATGACACATTCATATCTATATAATAAATCCTTGATGTAAGTTGCTAATACCATTGAAACAAATATAGAAATTTTAATAAATGATGCCTCAGAAGTCGGAATTAATTATCAACAATAAATTTGTATCTTGAAAATCAAATAATTGCGATTTGAAAGAGAAAGAAATTCTTGCGGTTTTGCGACTGCAAAAAACAAAATCTGTTGGCGATATCTTGTCAAAAAAGTTAATTGCCACCGTTGGGAGTGCCCAACAAATCTTCGATGAAAAGAAAAATACACTTCAAAAAATTCATGGTATAGGCTCTTTTGCTATTGACAACTTACTTGATAAAAGGAATCAAGAGTTAGCAGAAAATGAACTTGATTATATCAACAAAAATAATATTAGCTATTCGTATTTTTTGGAAGATGAGTATCCTGAAAATCTCTCTCATTGTATTGATGCTCCAATTTTGTTTTTTAAAGATGGAAATATTGATTTTTCGAACAAACGGATTATATCAATTGTTGGGACTAGAAATATGACTTCATATGGTCGTGATTTTTGCGAAAATCTAATTGAAGAATTGGCAGAATACAATCCAATTATTGTAAGTGGATTTGCTTATGGTGTTGATATTTGTGCACATAGAGCTGCGATGAAGAATAATCTACAAACTATTGGAGTTTTGGCACACGGGTTAGAAGAGATATACCCTAAATCACACAAAAAGTATATCCATAAAGTGAATGAGAATGGAGGTTTTATTACTGAGTTTTTTCATAATGAAAGCCCTTTAAGAGAAAACTTCTTAAAGAGAAATAGAATTGTAGCAGGAATTTCAAAAGCCACAATTATCATTGAATCTGCTAAAAAAGGAGGTTCTTTAGTAACTGCCGATATTGCCAATTCTTATAATAGAGATGTATTTGCTGTTCCAGGAAAAGTCAACGACTTAATGAGTAAAGGATGTAACGAATTGATTCAAAAAAATAGAGCTCATTTATTACAGTCAGCAGAAGATATAGTACAGATGCTCAATTGGGATGTGTCGAAAGTTTCGAAGCCTACACAGAAACAATTATTTGTTGAATTGACAAATGATGAGCAAAAAATATATGACTACCTACAAAAAAACGGACAGCAATTGATAGATGTTATTGCTTTGGAAATCCAAGTACCAGTGTTTCAATTAGCGCCACTTCTTTTGCAAATGGAATTGAAGAATGTGATTAAATCTTTGCCTGGGAAAATGTTTGAAGTCAGTTAATTGTCATTCCCTAGAAATCGGGAATCCAGAAAAATTAGTCATGAAGACAATTCATCAATATTATGTATATATTTTAGCTAGTCAAAAAAACGGAACCTTGTATATAGGGATTACAAACGATTTAGAAAGAAGAGTTTACGAACATAAAACAGGAATCAAAAAAGGTTTTACTAAGAAATATGGAGTAAATATGTTGGTGTATTTTGAAGTCTTTAAACAAGTAAGTGAAGCTATAATACGAGAGAAACAATTGAAGAAATGGAATCGATCTTGGAAAATTGAATTGATTGAAAAAGAGAATTTAATATGGAAAGATTTAGCAAGAGATTGGTATGAAGATTTGTTGATTGATTAAAATGGATTCCCGATTTCTCGGGAATGACATTTAGTTTCTTTTGTCATTCCCAACTTGATTGGGAATCCAGAAATTTATTTTCTTTTTGATCTAACACTCTCAATCACAACCGTTGACAAAATCAATAACCCACCCCAAACGGTATTCATAGTCGGGATTTCATTCACAAACAAAAACGCCAAAATGATTCCAAAAATAGGCTGTACACTACTGATGATAGTAGTTGCAGAAGCTGAAAAGAATTTGAGAGAATGAACCATTAAACTATGACCAATGGCTGTAGTTAACAATGCAATTAGGAGTAAGTATGGAAATTGCGACTGAAACCCTGAAAGATCCATAAAAAACATCACAGGAAGCATCACGATGGTAATTACCAATGTTTGATAAAACATCAACATGCTTCCATGATGATTGTGAACGTGCTGCTTTAAAATTAATACTCGTAAAGAATAACATAAGGCAGAAAGCAATCCAAATAAAATTCCTTTTACATCCGAGTTTTCCAAATTAAAATCAGGAGCTAAAATGTACACTCCAATTAACACAATGATACCTAAAACAACATGAATAGGATTCATCTTTGTTTTCATAAAGAAAGGCTCTAGGAGTGATGTAATCACAGGAAATGTAAATAAAGACAACATTCCTATGGCAACATTAGAAAGTTTTAGCGCATAGAAATAAGTGATCCAATGGCCTGCCATAAAGAGCGAGCTGATAATTAATGGTACATGTGTTTTTGAGTTGGCAACCTTTAAATTGATTTTTCTGGACTTACAGAAAATAAACAAAAACACCATTGCAAAGGCAGATCGAAACCAGACAATTACTTCAGAAGGCATAGCGATATACTTTCCTAAAACGCCAGAGGTACTAATAAATAAGGTTGCTAAAAGCAATCCAGATAGATGTTGAAGATGTTTGTTGTCTGACAATTAAATACGTTTTAAAGTTTGCAAAGCAGTTTCCACCGAATCAATTTTGATAAAAGTAATCAATAATCGCAATCCGTTTTTTGTTTGCTTTTCTTTCATGACACAACTTTTTGGATTTTGTTGTACATATTTTAACACCTTTGTAAACCCTTCTGTTTGATAAAACGGGCTTTGTTGATCGGAAACAAAATAACCAATCAACCTTTTTTGCTTTAAAATGATTCTCTCTAAACCTATTTTTTTTGCAAGCCATTTAATTCGGACACTATCCATAAGATCGCAAACTTCTTTTGGGATTTCTCCAAAACGATCAACCAATCGCTTTTCAAATTCTTGCAACTCTTTTTCGGTTCCAAGTGAGCCTAATTCGTTATATAAATTTAAACGTTCTGAAATCGCATTTACATAATTATCTGGAAACAAAATTTCAAAATCAGTATCAATTTGCACTTCTTTTACAAACTCTTTTGGTTTTGAGTTTTTTGATGGATACAGATCTTTAAACTCATTTTCTTTTAGCTCTTCAATGGCTTCACTTAATATTTTTTGATAGGTATCAAAACCAATATCGTTGATAAAACCACTTTGTTCTCCACCTAACAAATCTCCAGCACCACGAATCTCTAAATCTTTCATAGCAATGTTAATTCCACTTCCTAAATCAGAAAACAGTTCCAATGCTTGAATTCGCTTTCTTGCATCATCTGTCATCATATGATAAGGAGGAGTGATAAAATAACAGAAAGCTTTTTTATTCGATCTACCCACACGACCTCTCATTTGATGGAGGTCAGACAATCCAAAATTATTGGCATTGTTAATGAAAATAGTATTGGCGTTTGTTACGTCTAAACCACTTTCAACAATGGTTGTAGAAACCAACACATCAAATTCGTTATTCATAAAAGAAAGCATTAAACTTTCTAGTTTTTTTCCTTCCATTTGACCGTGGCCAATTCCAATTTTTGCATTCGGAACCAATCGTTGAAGGAGTCCGGCTACTTCTTTAATATTTTCAATTCGGTTATGAATAAAGAACGTTTGTCCACCTCTAGAAATTTCATAAGTAATTGCATCTCTAATGGTTTCTTCGCTAAAACGAATTACCTGAGTGTCTATAGGATGTCTATTTGGCGGTGGAGTAGTAATAACTGATAAATCTCTAGCAGCCATCAAACTAAACTGTAATGTTCTCGGAATTGGGGTGGCAGTTAGCGTTAATGTATCAACATTCTCTTTTAATGTTTTTAGCTTGTCTTTTACGGCCACACCAAACTTTTGTTCCTCATCAATAATAAGTAATCCTAAGTCTTTAAATTTAATCTTTTGATTGGTCAATTGATGAGTTCCAATAACAATATCAACACCTCCATCATTAATACCTTCAATTGTTGCATTTCGTTGTTTCGTTGTTCTAAAACGATTTAAATAATCGACCTTAATTGGAAAGTTTTCCAATCGTTTAGAAAAGGTTTTAAAATGCTGAAAAGCTAAAATAGTAGTAGGAACCAAAATAGCCACTTGCTTTCCATTATCAACAGCCTTAAATGCTGCTCTCATAGCTACTTCAGTCTTTCCAAAACCAACATCTCCACAGACCAAACGATCCATAGGCTGTTCTTTCTCCATGTCTGCTTTTACATCTTGTGTAGCTGTAAATTGATCTGGAGTATCTTCAAAGATAAAACTAGCTTCTAACTCATGTTGCATATGCGTATCTGGACCAAAAGCATGTCCTTTTTGCATCTTTCTTTTCGCATACAGTTGAATCAAGTCGTAGGCAATTTCTTTGACTCGCTTTTTAGTCTTCTGCTTAATTTTTTTCCAAGCTCCAGAACCAAGTTTGTAGATTTTTGGAGCACGTCCGTCTTTTCCATTGAATTTAGAAACCTTATGGAGTGAATGTATACTGACATATAAAATATCTCGATCTCCGTAAATCAATTTAATAGCTTCCTGCTTTTTTCCTTCTACATCAATTTTTTGAAGTCCACCAAACTTCCCTATTCCGTGATCAATATGAGTTACATAATCACCAATTTCAAGATTATTGAGCTCTTTTAGTGTAATAGATTGCTTTTTAGCATAGCCGTTTTTCAATCGGAACTTATGATAACGCTCAAAGATTTGATGATCTGTATAACAAACAATTTTTTCATCTATATCAATAAACCCTTGATGTAATGGAAATACAATTGTTTGGTAATGAACTTCTTTCTCTGCATCATTGAAGATGTCTTCAAAGCGTTGTGCTTGTTTGTCGTTTGCACAGAAAATATAATTTGTAAAACCATCTTCATGATGTTGATTGAGATTCTCAATTAAAAGATTAAATTGCTTATTGAATGATGGTTGAGGTTTGGTATCATACTGAACTTGTTTCAGTATCTTATTATGATATTCCGAAACAAATTCGGAATGATGTTTTGCATCAAAAACGCCTACTGTGAAATCTTGAAGTTGTTTTTTAATAAATGATCCGTTACAAAAAAGATCATTTGGTTGAGAGTGATTGAGTTCTTTAGATAATTCTTTAAAAGCTTCTTCGGCTTTTGAAAATAATTTATCTAGTCTACCTGTTAAAAAATCAATGTTTTTTGCGAAAACAACTGTTTTAGATGAAACATATTTAAGAAAGCTTTCTCGTTTTTCTTGTAGTTTTTTGTTTTCTACATTGGGCATGATGCTTACTTTATTCAACTTTTCCTTAGAAAGCTGTGTTTCAACGTCAAAACTTCTAATACTATCTACTTCATCACCAAAGAATTCAATTCGGTAAGGTTCATCATTAGAAAAAGAGAAGACATCAATAATTCCACCACGAACAGAAAATTCGCCAGGTTCAGTAACAAAATCTACTCTGTTAAAATGGTATTCGAACAACATTTCATTCACAAAATCTAGAGATACATTTTCGCCAATCGAAATTTTTAAAGTATTCCTTTCTAATTCTCTTTTGGTGACAACTTTTTCAAAAATAGCATCAGGATAGGTGACAATTAGCGCAGGTTTTTTCCTAGAGTTAATTCGGTTTAAAACTTCAGAACGCAATAAAACATTCGCATTGTCTGTTTCATCAATTTGATAAGGTCTTCTATAAGATTCAGGATAAAACAATACATTTTTCTCCCCGATAAGTTGCTCTAAATCATTTAGGTAATAAGCAGCTTCTTCTTTATCATTAAAGATTAAAATGGTTGGTTTCTCGACTTTTTTAAAAGTTTCAGAAATGACAAAAGACAACGAAGATCCGACCAAATTCGTAATTTGAAAATGGTGCTGTTCTTGTTGGATTTCGTTTAAAACCTGCTGAGTTTTAGCAGATTTCTCATAGTGATTTACAATGGTCTGTTTGCTCAACGAACTCGCTTTTGTGCAAATGTAAAACGTTCTAAATTAATTAATGGTCAAAAACTTGAATTTGTGAGATAATACAATAACTTTGAAAAATTGTTGTTATAAAATAATTAAAACAGACGATTAAAGAATAATATTAAAGAATGAAAAAAATTGTAATTCTAGCCCTGCTTTTATCCATTTCATTGGTTTCTAACAGTCAAAATAAGCAGAGTAAATGGACCGTTGGAGTTAGTGGTTCTTTTGTGAGTTTTGGAGAAGATGGGTTAACTAGCATTGGGGAACGATTTAACATACAGCTACCAAAACTAAATGTCTCAAGATATGTTTATTCTGGCTTAATTGCTGACGCTGGTATTACTTTTGGAGCGATAAGTGAAGTTGATGGTTTTTTTGGGAATGCATTTGATTATTTTTCATTGGATGGAAATATCCGTTACGACTTTAATTTATCAGAAGAAAATCTAGTTCCGTATGTGGCAATTGGAGGAAGTATTATAGGTGCCCCGAGTACAATTCCAGGATCTAAAGCAACACCTACAGTTAATTTTACTTTTGGAACAACTTTTTGGATTACTCATCATTGGGGTATTAATGCTCAAGCAACGTATAAATATTCATCTGAAGAATATGAAAGTATGCGTTCGCATTCTCAAATTTCAGCTGGGTTGGTGTATAGTTTAAATCCAAGAGTATTGGTTTACAGAATTTGGGACGGAGGCAGGAGAAGGTAATACCTCAGTTTTTAATGCCATTTTCTAACTATTAATCGCTAGTTTTCTAACGTATCCCATCATGCATTTTTCTTATGCATGATTTTTCCTGTTTTATTCCAAATTTTTACGGGTTTCCTTCCATTTTTCTAAAAAATCACTTGCGCTTTTTCTTCTCTTTGTATAGAATTACTCAATTAAAAAGCTAGTAATTCTATACAACATGGCGGAATCCGAAAAGCCGATAGAGTAGGAAATATTTTAAAAATTATTTATCATGAATGAACAAGGTCAAATTATCACCCTTCTTGGAACAGCTATATCAAACGACAGAATAGCTAGAAGAAAACTGGAAATATTCCAGAATACAAGACAAAATACTGAAAATGAATGGAGTGTTTTTCCATTTCTGAGAAATGCTAGATTACTAGCTCCTTTAGTTGATGCACATATAAAAGATGGAGAACTCAAAGTTAATGTTTTGACTTTTGTGGATGGATCTTATCAATTGGATACATCTAGGTTTACGTTCTATCAGCAATACACAAGAGCTGTGGATGGATCTTATCAATTGGTAATCTACATAGAATTTACAGAAATAAATCCGACGACTGAACAAGTAAAAAGTTTGAGCCAATTCTCATTTGAGATTTCACCAGAAACACATATTGCACCAATATGTCCAACAGATTTACAAACCTTTGAACCATTTTATAATACTACATTTTTAGTTGAAGAGGTAGAAACGGTTAAAGTATTTCTGATTAATACGAATCCAAGAACCTCAAGAGGAACAGAGACTGCCGTACAAAAAGGATAATAGCAATTCTATACAATATGGCGGAATCCGAAAAGCCAATAGAGTAGGAAATATTTTAAAAATTATTTATTATGTGTAATGTGATAAAAAACATAAGACCAGATTCTTTTGAATTAATCCCTGGAGGTTTTACTATTAAGCGAATACCAAATGAAGGAGGAGGAGAGGAAGAGTCTCCTGCTAGAATATTAGAGAGAATATTCAAAGGATATGCAGGAACACTTAAATTACTACCGCCATTGGTTTTGGCTAAAACAAAATGGAAAAAAGGAGCGTTTACATTATGTTTTCGAGCTGTTTTTGCTGTTAGATTGAAAGAAGGTGTAATACTGGATAAGGAAAATTTTAATCTTTATATGAAAAACACTTGGACAGGTACAGACTTTACTCCTGAATTTTTAATGGACTTTAGTAGTGTTGAAAACAAATATGAATACAATTTTTCTATGTATCAGGTAGACTTCAAACTTAAATATAAAGTTGCTCCCAATATCCTAACTACTTACGTTTGGAACGAAGATCCTGTAGGCTCAAGAGGAACGGAAACTGCTGTTCAAAAAGGGTAGTTTTAAAAGTTTCAATTGCTCAAAAAAGCACGATAAAAAACCAGTATTTATACTGGTTTTTTTATTCAGTTATTTTTGTAGCTTCCTAAAAATTAATAACTATGAAAAGATTAAGGTTATTCTTTTTTATATCTATTACAATTTCTGCATCTCTGTTTTCTCAAAATGAAATAGATACGGTTCTTTTAAATAAACAAATTAAATCGAACAAAAAACTACTAAATCAGAAGAGTTTTTATAATTCTTGGTTCTTTTTTTTACAACAGGAATGGGATTCAACATTAGTTCATACCTCAAAACAATTAAGTCTAGTAGCTACTAATAGTGATGAAATGATGAATTATTGCTCATTCTTTAGAGGATATAGCTTTTTGCAAAAGGAACTTTTTAAGGAGGCTGAAAGAGAATTTAACAAAGTGTTAAAAGAGTTTTATTTATTTGATCATATAAAGATGTTTTTAGGGCAGATAGCTTTAGAGCAATATGCTTTTAAAAAAGCAAGTGCCTATTTTGAGGAGATAAAACAAGTGAATTTAGACAAAGGTTTAGGCTTTAAACAGAATAGTATAGAGCATAATCTAGGGGTTTGCTACTTGCATCTTAAAAAATATGATAAGGCAGAATATTATTTATTAAAGAGTACAAAAGCACAAGAAATTAATGCTGACACTTTGAGATTGATAAAGTCTTATGGTAATATAGCTACCTTATATTATGAACAATACAAAGACAGCCAAGCCATTCCTTATTTTAGAAAAGCATATGATTTATCTAAATCATTGGGGAGTTTTGATTCAAAAAGAAGAACAGCTTTAAACATGGCTGTTGTGGAAGAAAACCGTAAAGATTATTTAAAAGCTCTGACGTATAGAAAAGAATATGAACAGTGGAAAGACTCTTTAAATGATCAAAATAGAATCTACGAAACAGCACAATTAGAAAAGAAAATTGCTGTAGAACAAAAGCAAAAAGAAGTCACGGTATTACAGGCTGAAAATAAAGTAAAAGAGGCACAAAATAGGGTGTTTTTGTATTCAGGAATTTTGTTGTTGATTTTACTAATCATTCTGTTTTCATCCTACAAAGGGAAAGTCAAGCGTAATCAAATTATCACTGCTCAAAAGGAAGATTTAGATGTGTTAAACTCCACCAAGGACAAACTCTTTTCTATTGTAAGTCACGATTTACGTTCTTCTGTAAATGCCATCAAAACCAGTAATAAAAATTTATTAAGTAACATAGAAACTCAAAATGTAGAAGGATTAAAAGAAAGTTTGCAACAGAACAGTGCCATTGTCAACGGAGCTTATGGTTTGTTAGATAATCTACTCAACTGGGCTTTATTGCAAACCAAGCAATCCTATTTTGAAATGACGGAATTGCATTTGTCTCTCATTGTAGAACATGTGTCTTATAACTACAGACCTTTGATGCTCGACAAAAAGATTGCTTTTGAAAATTCAATTTCAAAAAAAACACAAGTTTTTGCAGACCAAGAATCGCTTAAGATCCTCTTGAGGAATTTGTTGGACAATGCTATTAAGTTTACCAAATCGAACGGAACGATTCAAATCTACACAATAGATCAAGATGAAAAGTATGTCAGTTTTGTGGTAGAAGATTCAGGAATAGGAATGGGTGAAGCCATGCAAAATGAACTGTTAAAAGATACGCAATTATTGTCCAAGAAGCAGCATGAAGAAATTTTGGGAACTGGATTAGGATTGCATTTGGTGAAATCGATGGTTCAAAAGAATCAAGGAAAATTTACTATTGAAAGCGAACTTGGAAAAGGAACAAAAATGATGATATCACTTTTAAAATCACCCTCAAATGGATCATATTAATATATTGGTAGTAGAAGATGACCCTAAACATAGTCAACCATTAGTAGAAATTCTAGAATCCAACCATTTTAATATAGTTGGAGTAGCTACGTCGTACAAAGAAGCGTTGAGTGTTTTTTTAAAAGAAGATGTAGATTTACTAATCATTGATATTTTTTTAAACGGACATCCAGAAGGAATCACTTTGGTTGAAGATCTAGATTTGATGCCAGGTAAAATAAAGCCTTTTTTCTTTTTAACAAGCTCTATAGATCGTCACTTATTTGAACGAGCAAAATTGACACACCCCTTTGCATACTTAGTAAAGCCATACAATGAATTAGAACTGATTTATACTGTTGAAAAGGCTCTTGAAAAATTTTATGAGCAAGAAGATGCGCTTTCAGAAGAAGAAAATGCAGTAATCAGCAAAGAACATCTATTCATCAAAAAAGGAAAGGGGCTCAAAAAAGTAAAGATTACAGAAATTATCTATATAGAAGTAGAAGAAAAATATTGTAATATTATCACAGAAAAAGAAAAGTTTGTCATCCTCATTTCACTAGTCAAGATTCTAGAACTTTTAGACTCAACGAGATTCTGCAGAACCCACCGAAACTTTATTGTCAATACCGAAAAGATTGTTGAGATTGTTCTAAGTGATAACCTAATTCTTTTGGAAGGAAATCACAAAGCGACGTTGAGTGATACCTACAAAGACATAACCAAGAAAATTAGAACCTTACGATAATTCGTAAATATATTTTCGTATATCAATTTGAGTGCCCTGAGCTTGTCACATCGAGTGATTCTGTGTTAGCAGAATTGTATCGAGAACTACTTCTATAACTGCTTCCATGAATCTTTCATTTCATTCATAAGAATTTCTGTCTCTTTCCATTTTTCTTATTTATAGCCAATTGCTCAGCTAAATTTCACTTCAGAAATCAACGCTAGCAAATAATTTCTAAAAACGTTTAGATTCATCATTCAGCAGTACAAACCTATCTGTGTTTCAGAAAATTTAAAAAGAACTACTAAAATCATGAATCAAAGTAACATAAAAGTGGAGCAGAACCCACGGCAAAAAACGACCTGTCTTCATAGGTAATGAGGAAGCGGAATCCGAAAAGCTTTAAGAGTAGGAAGGCAATTTTGTCTATTAACTTTAAACTTTTTAAAAATGAAAAATTATATAATTTTAGCCATGCTTGGAATGGCAACTCTAATAGGTTGTTCTGAAGACAGTGATATAGTGTCTTTAGCAGAAGCTATAGAAGCTAATACACTGAGTATTCAGATGACAGCTATTGGTTTTACAGACGGAAATACTGCAGGAAAATCCAATCGAGCAACCAATGTGTCATGGAATCACATCTTTGGAGGTACTGGTACTTTGACCTTTACGAATACCTCTACTAGCAATGGAATTGACAGTATTTATACTGTAGACATGACAGATTTTGCAGCCAATGGACTTACCAAAACTCTAATCAATGGAACCTATGATGTGACTCTAACTATGGATGAGAGTACCCCAGTAACCTATGTGCCAGTAAGTGCCACTAACAATTTCAATTTAAGTGGTGATACTAACTTGGCACTCACAGCAACAACTACCTATGGTATGATATTGCTAGATCCTTACCTTATTGATGCAAGCGTGTCACCGATATTTGCAACAGGAGGTACAGATTACACCTTGATACAAGATCAAGGTTACTACTATCTCTATGCCCCAGATGGCGTGACGGGTACGTTGACGGTGAAAGAAAGTCTATTTGGACAGACGGTGAGCAAGGAAGTTACAATTGCCACTTCGACAATTGATGCTTTAGCTCTGGCACCAGTGACTTCTAATGCAGTAGTATCACTAACATTGGAAGCCTTTACTATTGAGTCTGAAGATTGGGATATAGATGTGCCTACGAGTGGTATTACCACATCGCTAGGTATTTTTACTGACAGTGGTCAGTCTTTATCGAGTTCTAATAGCCATGATATTTTCCTTGGAGATTTGGATGGAGATGCAGATTTGGATGCCTTTGTCGTAAATATAAACCAGCCTAACAAAGTATGGATTAACGATGGCAATGGTATCTTCACTGATAGTGGGCAGATATTGGGAAGTTCAAAAAGCTTTGGTGTTTACTTAGGCGATGTGGATGGAGATGGTGACTTGGATGCTTTTGTAACAAACAGCAACCAACCCAACAAAATATGGATCAACAACGGCAATGGGATCTTTACTGACAGCGGTCAATCTCTAGGAAGTTCTGATAGTAATAAGGTTTTTATGGGTGATTTGGACGGCGATAGCGACATGGATGCTTTTGTGGTGAATTGGAATCAACCTAATACTGTCTGGCTCAACGACGGTAGTGGGACATTTACTGATAGTGGGCAGTCTTTAGGAAACTTGAAGAGTAGAGGTGTTGACTTGGGCGATATAGATGGTGATGGCGACCTTGATGCCTACGTTGGGAATTCAACCCAACCAGATACTGTATGGTTTAATGACGGTAATGGTAATTTTGTTGATAGTGGACAAAGCTTAGGAAATTCAGTTAGTGCAAGTATTTCATTAAGTGATTTAGATGGAGACGGTGACTTGGATGCTTTTGTAGCTAGCAACACTCCTGGTCAAGCGAATAAAATATGGTTCAATGGCGGTAATGGAAACTTTACTGATAGCGGTCAATCTCTAGGAAGTTCAGATAGTACTGGTATTTATGTTGCTGATCTAGATGGTGATGGTGATTTAGATGCTTTTGTCGCAAATTATGGTGAAGCTAATAAAGTATGGCTTAATGATGGCAATGGTATCTTTACTGACAGTGGACAGTCCTTAGGAAGTTCAATTAGCTTTGATGTTTCTATGGGTGATTTGGATGGAGATGGTGATTTGGATGTTTTTGTTGTAAATAATCAACCCAATACTGTATGGATTAATAACTAATGAACATTGAAAATAAAATTAATCAATAAAAGCTACTAGAGAAATCTAGCAGCTTTTTATTCTTATGAAATCTTCTTTGCAAGCAACTACTTAAAACTTTCTTCCAATAACCTTCCATTTCATAGGCAAGAATCCTTCTCTCATTCCATTTTTATCATTTACAATCAATTCCTAAGCTAATTTTAGTTCAGAAATAAACGCTAGCAATCAATTTCTAAAACGGTTTGATTCATCATTCAACAGTACAAACTCATCTGTGTTTCAGAAAATTAAAAAGGAGGACTAAAATCATGAATCAAAGCAAATAAAAAGTGGAGCAGAACCCACTATAAAAACGGGCGATGAAATTAGGAGTCGTCTAAACAAGAAAACTAAATATAAAGTTATGTCAAATTCAGTTATTAAAGTTCAAACAGTCTTCTCTAATGTTAAAATTCCAGCAAATGGATCTTTCAAATTTGCAGTTCCAGGACTATCTCCTGATAATTATTATTCTTATAGTCTAAGTTCAAATGATAAATCCTTCTTATTTGTTACAACAGGTTGGTATGATGGAGATTTTGTAGGGCCTCAATGTGTTGTGACAAATTCAGGCGATGCTGCAATATTTGACCTTATTCTTTTAAGTGCTACCCAAGGAGCTAGTGATGACTTAAAAGCTCAGATGATTAAATAAAAGCAGTCATCTGATTATTAAGATTTCAGTCATCTCGTTATTATTTTAACAAGATGACTGTTTGTTTACTAACCATTTAATTGTAAAATAATTGGATACTTTATTTCTTCTTGTGTGGAATATTCCAGCTAAACCCAGTAGAGAAATAATTCATCCCGTAATTTAATCCAGTACCATAAGAAATATCGAATTGTAGATTATTGTTTGCTAAATAACTAAACCCTGCATCAAAACTTGCTAGATGATTGTCAAACTCTACAAATTGTCCAAAAGGTTCTATATAAAAACCTATTTTTTCAGACAATGAAAACCCTACAGCAAGTGAATACGTAAGATTTCCACTACCAATTCCAAAATAATCATACCCCACATTATAGCCAACACCTATTTTTTCTGAAATTGAATGAGATATTGAGAGTTTATTGATGGTTCCTAAGTCATCATTTGTTAATTCTGTTTTTGCAGTACGAATAATAAGATGAGATAAGAAAGCAATTTCAGTATTGACATCTTCTTTTTTAAATAATTGAATTTTTGTCCCTATCTGTATATCACTTATCCCGCTATTTCTTAGAGCTCCTATTTTAACAGTTTCATATTCTGTTAATAAACGTAACTCGAATTTTTCTGAAATTCCATAACGCCATAAAATTGTAGGGTAGAAGTTGTCCTGAATACCCCCAGACCTTAGAAATAATGTTCCAACTTCTAGTTGTAGACTTTTATGAGGAATAGTGGAAGAAGCTTCTGTTTGATCAGGCCTGTCTGTAATGATTTGTTGAGAAAAAGAATAATGACTAATTAAAACTAATAATATAAAAGCAATACGTTTCATGATGAATATTTTGTCAAAAGTAAATAAATTTTTAGATAAGACTAAAAATATTTTTATAGAAACATAAAAAGAATATCTTTGCTGTAATTATTTAGCGATGGCATTTACATTATCTGAAGAAAATTATTTAAAAGCAATTTATCATCTAGAAAGCATTTCTGGAAAAGGAATTAGCACCAATGCAATAGCAAAAAAGTTAAACACAAAAGCTTCTTCTGTAACAGACATGGTTAAAAGATTAGCTGAAAAAGAAGTTTTAGTGTATAAAAAATACCAAGGAGTTTCATTAACTGATTACGGAAGTAAAACAGCGGTGGAAGTCATTAGAAAACATCGCCTTTGGGAAGTGTTTTTAGTAGAGAAGCTAAATTTTTCTTGGGATGAAGTTCATGATGTTGCAGAACAGTTAGAACATATCAAATCTCCTAAGTTAATTAATGAATTGGATACTTTTTTAGGATTCCCTAAGACAGATCCACATGGAGATTCAATACCAGATAAAGATGGAAATTTTCAAAAAATAGAAAAAAAATTACTATCCACTTTAGAAGAAAAAGAATCTGGTGTTTGTGTTGGAGTGAATGATTCTTCTTCCGAATTTTTAAAATATTTAAGTAAACATGAAATCTCCTTAGGGCAAAAAATTGAAGTGATTTCCAAAGAACCTTTTGACGGATCATCAATTATTAAGGCTGATGGCAAAGAGATTTCAATATCTAATAAAATATCTAATAATATTTATATTCAATCATAATGAGCACATTTGATCAATTAGTTGCATTTGCAAAAGAACACCCTATACTTGCAGCCTTATATGCATCCTTATTTACTTGGGGATTGACAGCTTTAGGAGCTGGATTAGTTTTCTTTTTCAAAAAAATGAATCGAGCTGTTTTAGATGGCATGCTTGGTTTTACTGGAGGAGTCATGGTAGCTGCTAGTTTTTGGAGTTTGTTAGCGCCAGCGATTTATAATAGTCCAGGAGAAGGTTTTATAAAAGTTATCCCTTCAGCAATCGGTTTTGCTTTAGGTGCTTTAGCTTTGTTTGGAATGGATAAAATTTTACCACACTTGCATATCAACTTTAAAGAAAGTGAAGCAGAAGGAGTAAAAACGAGCTGGCACAAAACAACTTTATTAGTGTTAGCAATTACCTTACATAATATCCCAGAAGGATTGGCGGTAGGAGTTTTATTTGGAGCAGCATCTACTTTGGTTGGGGTGGAGCAAACAGAAATGATTATAGCTGCAATATCTTTAGCAATTGGAATTGGAATTCAGAATTTCCCTGAAGGCTTTGCGGTTGCAATGCCTTTAAGAAGACAAGGAGTGAGTCGATTAAAAAGTTTTTGGTACGGTCAACTTTCTGCTGTTGTAGAACCGGTAGCGGCTGTCTTAGGAGCATTGGCAGTTTCTTTCTTTACGCCGATTTTACCTTATGCATTGGCTTTTGCAGCTGGAGCCATGATTTTTGTGGTAGTTGAAGAGGTAATTCCAGAAACTCAACGAGACAAATACACAGACATTGCCACATTAGGCTTTATCGGAGGCTTTATTGTAATGATGTCTTTAGATGTTGGATTAGGTTAAAATTTAACGAGTATTAATACAAAAAGCCAAACAGATTCTGTTTGGCTTTTTGTATTTTGCAATAAATTATTTCTTTGCAACAAGAATCAACTTTTCATGTATACAATGCTTCTGCTGGTAGTGGAAAAACGTTTACGTTGGTGAAAGAATACTTGAAGGTATTGTTGACCAACCAAGATATTTACACCTTTCAAAGAGTTTTAGCAATCACTTTTACCAATAAGGCAGCTGCTGAAATGAAGGAGAGGGTTTTGAAGAATTTAAAAGACTTCTCTGAAGGAACTCAAAACGCCCTTTTTTATATTCTTTTAGATGAAACTACTCTTGATGTTGCTACTGTACAAAGTAGGAGTCGTAAGATACTGAATGTTATTCTTCAGAACTATTCGGCTTTTTATATTACAACAATCGACAGTTTTACGTATAAGATTGTTAAAAGTTTTGCTTTTGATTTAGGGTTGAGTCAGAATTTTGAGGTTGAAATGGATGCTCAAGAAATATTGGATGAGGCCGTAGAAGTTTTAATTTCTAAAATTGGAACAGAAAAGCAATTAACAGATGTTTTAATCGATTATTCACTAGAAAAAGCAAATGATGATAAATCGTGGGACATTTCGAGAGATTTATCTGAATTTTCGAGAGTACTTTTAAATGAGGAAGACGTTTCGCATTTTAGAAAGCTAGCAGATAAATCACTTGAAGATTTTAGAGGATTACAACAAAAACTGGCTACGCATCAAAAAGAAATCATCAAAAAGATGAAAGCGGTTGGAGATGAGGCACTTGATGTTATCAACACAATGAGTTTAGAGTTTAGCGATTTCTATAGGTCGATGCTTCCAAATCATTTCTTAGCACTGAGTAAGAATCCAGAAACCGCTAAATTTTTCGAACAAAGTGCTTTAAAGAATAGAGTAGAAGAAGGAGAGCACTACTCCAAGACAAAATCAGAGGACATTAAGACTTCCATAGAAGGAATCTTACCAGAACTTACAAGACTATATGGAGAATCTGAAGAGTTATATAAGCAAAAATTAAAAAATAAGTTAGTTCTAAAAAGCATCATTCCATTAGCTGTTTTAAACAATATTAACAAAGAGCTTACTGTAATTAAAGAAGATAATAATCTTCGTCTAAATGCAGAATTTAATCAGCTGATATCAGATTATATTCAAGAGCAACCTGCTCCATATATATATGAACGGATTGGACAAAAATTCATGCACTATTTTATAGATGAGATGCAAGACACGTCTGTACTTCAATGGAAAAATTTAATCCCGTTAATCGACAACTCTTTGTCACAAGAAAATACAAGTCTGTTGTTGGTGGGAGATGGAAAACAGGCTATTTATAGATGGAGAGGAGGAAAGGCTGAACAATTTATTGGCTTAGGTTCTGATAGTGAAGATTCAAACAATCCTTTTTTCATTCAAAAAAATGTAAATGAGTTAGAAGTTAATTACAGAAGTTATAGTGAGGTTATAAATTTTAATAATTCATTTTTCAGCTATTCATCTCAGTTTATTCAGAACTCTTTATACAAAAATCTCTTTTTAGAAAGATCATATCAAAAACAGAATCAAAATAAAGGAGGCTTCGTGTCAATTGCCTTCTTAGACAAGCAAGAAGACAGGCAAGAAAATATATTAAAATACCCTAGGAAGGTTTTGCAAACAATACAGGAATTAGACCCTAAATTTTCTTTAGGAGATGTGTGTGTGCTGGTAAGAAAGAGAAGTGAAGGAGTAGCTGTAGCTAATTATTTGTCTGAAAATGGAATTGAGATTGTTTCTTCAGAAACCTTATTGCTAAGCAACAGTAAAAAAGTAAACTTTATTATAGATCTTCTTCAATTTTTATTGTTTCCAAAAGACAAAGAGCGCTTGTTTGAAGTTTTGGATTTTCTTTTTGAACATTTAAATATTACTGTCCATAAACACATCTTTCTTGAACAGCATATCAATTTAGAAGTTGAAGAACTCTTTGAGTCTCTAAAAGTATTTGAATGTAATTTTGATATGCTTGAGTTTCATCAGTTGCCATTATATGAAAAAATAGAGCAAATTATTCGTTCTTTTCATTTGCAAGACATACCTGATGCTTATGTTCAATTCTTTTTAGATGAAGTTTTAGTTCAGCAAAATAACGAGCTAAGTGCTCAAGATTTTTTGGATTTTTGGGAATCAAAAAAAGGGAAGTTAAGTGTTGTAAGTTCCGAAAATTTAAATGCAGTACAGATTATGACCATCCATAAATCAAAAGGATTGGAATTTCCAATCGTTATTTTTCCTTGCGATTTAGATATATATAAAGAATTGTCACCTAAAGCATGGTTAGAAACCAACTTGCAAGATTTTCCTGAGTTGATGGTTTCTTTAAGTAAGGAGGTACAGCATGTTAACAAGGAAGGAAAAGAACTCTATAATAAAAGAAGGGAAGAATTAGAACTTGATAATTTTAATCTACTCTATGTTGCGCTAACAAGATCTGTAGAACAACTCTATATTATATCTGAGAGAAAGCTTTCAAAAGGAATTGAAAACCGCAACTATTACTCAGGAATATTTATTTCTTTTTTAAAGGAAAATCAATTATGGGATGATGACCAGAATGAGTATACTTTTGGAAATAAGTCAAGGTTGAGTGATATTAAAAAGGAAACAAAAAAAATCGATACTCAAGATACATTTATAAGTGTTCCATGGAGAGATCATAATATTAATCTTTTAGCAAGTTCATCAAAGCATTGGGGAACAAAAAGAGGAGAAGCAAGAAACTATGGAGATTTAATCCACCAAATTATGTCGCAAATCATTACTAAGGATGATGTTGACAAGGTTATTGAAAATTATATTCATCAAGGATATTTAGAAATTGAAGGCGAAGAAAAAGTAAAAGAAATAATATTCAATATTGTTACACACGAAAAACTTAAGAATTATTTTTCAGAGCAAGCAGTTGTATTTACTGAAAGAGAAATTGTTAATCAACAACATCAGATTGTAATTCCTGATCGATTGGTTTTTGATAATCAAAATAAGGTGGTAATTATTGATTATAAGACAGGTGCATTAAAAGAAGAACATTTTCATCAGATCGAAAACTATGCTAAAGCATTAAGATTCCTTAATTATACTGTTGAGAAAAAGATTCTTATTTACATCAACGAATCTATTATAGTCGAAGAATTTTAAATTATTTTTACAAACTCAAAACAACTCAAAACATACCTAATAAAATATCATGTACGGAACTATTAAAGATCACTTACAAAAAGAAATACAAGAGATAAAAGATGCAGGGTTATACAAGTCAGAAAGAATTATTACATCATCTCAAGATGCAGTTATAAAAATTTCGACAGGTGAAGAGGTAATCAATTTTTGTGCAAACAACTATTTAGGATTGTCTAACAACCCAGAAGTAATTCAAGCAGCTAAAGATACTTTAGATACACACGGATTTGGAATGTCTTCCGTCCGATTCATTTGCGGAACGCAAGATATTCATAAAGAACTGGAAGCTAAAATTGCAGAGTTTTATCAAACTGAAGACACCATATTATATGCAGCGGCTTTTGATGCCAATGGAGGAGTTTTTGAGCCTTTATTGTCAAAAGAAGATGCTATCATTTCTGATAGTTTAAATCATGCTTCAATTATTGATGGCGTTCGTTTATGTAAAGCCGCAAGATATCGTTATAATAATAATGATATGAAGGCATTAGAAGAACAACTAATAGAGGCTTCAAAACAAAACCATCGTTTTAAGATCATTGTAACCGACGGAGTATTCTCTATGGATGGCATAGTAGCCAAATTAGATGAAATATGCGATTTAGCTGATAAATATGATGCACTGGTTATGGTAGATGAATGTCATGCAGCCGGTTTTATAGGAGCTACAGGTCGTGGGACTTTAGAGTTAAAGAATGTTTTAGGAAGAGTAGATATTGTTACAGGAACCTTAGGTAAAGCTCTTGGAGGTGCAATGGGAGGATATACAACGGGAAAAAAAGAAGTTATTGAAATTTTGCGACAACGTTCAAGACCTTATTTGTTTTCGAATTCTTTAGCCCCAGCAATTGTAGGAGCTTCACTAAAAGTTTTTGAACTACTGTCTAATGATACTTCTTTAAGAGACAAATTGGAATGGAATACTAATTACTTTAGAAAAGAGATGGAAGCAGCTGGCTTTGATTTAGTTGGTGCCGATGCTGCTATTGTACCGGTGATGCTTTATGATGCTAAATTATCTCAGGTTATGGCAGATAAACTTTTAGAAGAAGGTATATATGTGATAGGATTCTTCTTTCCAGTAGTTCCAAAAGGAAAAGCTAGGATTAGGGTACAACTATCGGCAGCGCATACTAGAGAGCATTTAGACATAGCTATTGCAGCTTTTGTTAAGATTGGTAAAGAATTGGAGGTCATATAGCTACAAAAACTTGTATTTATTGTAAGATTTTGTAGATTTGTCTTTGTAATTAGTAATGAACAAGTTACTTTTGCCCTTATATATAGAGAACTTTTAATTTAAAATAATAATAATGAAACGATTAAAATTAGCTGTGATAGCTTTATTTGCGTTAGTAACAGTTAGTAGCGTAAATGCACAGGATTCAAATAATCCTTGGACGATTGGATTTGGTATGAATGCGGTTGACTTTAGAATTCCTACTGGTTTTGAAGACATAACCAAAGATTATTTAGGAAATGCTGACTGGAATATAAGTAAGGTTTTGTCAAGAGTAACAGCAGGGAAATACTTAGACAAAGGATTTTCTCTTGAAGCAGCGTTTTCAATGAATAATATACAGCATTTTGCAGGTCTTGATGATGTTGATTTCCAATACTATTCTTTAGGATTAAGTGTAAAGTATGATTTGAATGAGCTTTTTGGTGATACTTCTTGGTTTGATCCTTATGTACTTGTAGGTGGAGACTATGTATACTTAGATGGAGATCAAAAACTTAGAGAAGGAATGTTAACTCTTGGTTTTGGAATGAATTTTTGGGTTAGTGAAAACTTAGGAATCAACTATCAATCTGTTGCTAAAGGAAACTTTGCAGACAAAGTACAAGATCACTTTCAACATTCTTTAGGTTTTGTATTCAGGTTTGGAGGTAAAGATACTGACGGTGATGGAATATATGACAAAGATGATGCTTGTCCAGAAACAGCTGGTTTAGCAGAATTTAACGGTTGCCCTGATTCTGATGGAGATGGTATTAAAGACGGAGATGATTCTTGTCCTGATGTAGCTGGTTTAGCGGCTTTAAACGGTTGTCCAGATGCTGATGGAGATGGTATTGCTGATAAAGATGATATGTGTCCTAATGATAAAGGAACTAAAGCTAACAACGGATGTCCTGACACAGATGGTGATGGCTTAATAGATAAGAATGACAAATGTGTTACTGTTGCTGGTCCTTCAGCTAATGGTGGATGCCCATGGCCTGATACAGACGGTGATGGAGTATTAGATAAAGATGATAACTGTAAAAACGAAGTAGGTCCTGCATCTAACAACGGATGTCCAGAACCAGTAATTTCTGAAGTTGCAGAGAAGAAAATAGGAGAATTTGCTAAAACTATCTTATTCAATTCAAATAGAGCGACATTTAAAACAGGAGTTTCTGATAAGTTAGATGGTATTGTAAAGATCATGAATGAGTTTCCAAAAGCTACTTTTATTATTGAAGGACATACTGATAGTTCAGGTGCTTCTCCATACAATTTAAAATTATCTGAAAAGAGAGCAATGGCTGTAAGAGATTATTTAGTGAAAAATGGAGTAGATACTACAAGAATAGAAGCTAAAGGATTTGGAGAAGGAAACCCAATTGATGATAACAAAACAAGAGCTGGTAGAGCTAACAATAGAAGAGTTGAGATTAAAGTTACTAATGAGTAATTTTTAAACAAAAATATTCTAAAAGCCTCATCATTTGATGAGGCTTTTTTTGTACTCTATTTTTAATAATAATATGCTTTAAAAAACTTTTCATTTTCGGGGAAATAATTTACCTTTGCAGCCAAAATAAGAAGGATTAATTTCCTTACTGAAAATTTAATTTTAAAGCTTAAATAATTTCTACAATAACCGGGAAAGTTTCTCAAATTATCGGTCCAGTAATTGATGTGGAATTTAACACTGAAGCAGCTGAACTTCCAAAGATTTACGATTCATTAGAAATTAAGAAATCTGATGGCTCTATTCTTGTATTAGAAGTTCAACAACATATTGGAGAAGATACAGTTCGTACGATATCAATGGATGCTACTGATGGTTTACAGAGAGGTCAAGAAGTTCTTGCTACTGGAAACCCTATTCAAATGCCAATTGGAGGAGATATCTACGGAAGATTATTCAATGTAACTGGAGATGCAATTGATGGTCTAGGTAATTTACCAAAAGAAGGTAAGGATGGGTTACCAATTCACAGGTCTGCACCAAAATTTGAAGAGTTATCTACTTCTACTGAAGTTCTTTTTACAGGGATTAAAGTAATCGATTTAATTGAGCCTTATGCAAAAGGAGGTAAAATTGGATTATTTGGAGGAGCTGGAGTTGGTAAGACAGTATTAATTCAAGAGTTAATTAATAATATAGCCAAGGGACATGGTGGACTTTCGGTTTTTGCAGGAGTAGGAGAAAGAACTCGTGAAGGAAATGATTTATTAAGGGAGATGTTAGAGTCTGGAATTATCAAATATGGTGATGATTTTATGCACTCTATGGAAGAAGGCGGATGGGATTTGTCTAAAGTTGATAAAGCTGGAATGAAAGATTCTAAAGCTACTTTCGTATTTGGACAAATGAATGAGCCTCCTGGAGCACGTGCAAGAGTTGCGTTGTCAGGTTTAACAATAGCTGAATATTTCCGTGATGGAGCAGGAGAAGCACAAGGAAAAGATGTTCTTTTCTTTGTAGATAATATTTTCCGTTTTACACAAGCAGGATCTGAGGTGTCAGCACTACTTGGGCGTATGCCATCAGCGGTAGGATATCAACCAACATTGGCAACTGAAATGGGAGCAATGCAAGAGCGTATTACTTCTACTAAGAAAGGATCTATTACATCTGTACAAGCAGTTTATGTGCCTGCAGATGATTTAACAGATCCAGCACCTGCAACAACTTTTGCTCACTTAGATGCAACGACTGTATTATCACGTAAGATTGCTGAATTAGGAATTTATCCAGCTGTAGACCCGTTAGATTCTACTTCTAGAATCTTGACAGCAGAAATTTTAGGAGATGATCATTATGATTGTGCGCAAAGAGTAAAAGAGTTATTACAGAGATATAAAGAATTACAAGATATTATTGCTATTCTAGGAATGGAAGAGTTATCTGAAGAAGATAAAATGGCAGTTGGTAGAGCAAGACGTGTACAACGTTTCTTATCACAACCTTTCCATGTTGCAGAACAGTTTACTGGAATACCAGGAGTATTAGTTGATATCAAAGAAACGATCAAAGGGTTTAACATGATTATGGATGGTGAATTAGATCACTTACCAGAGGCATCGTTCAACTTGAAAGGAACAATTGAAGAAGCGATTGAGGCTGGAGAGAAAATGTTAGCTGAAGCATAATTAAAATTTAAACTATGCATTTAGAAGTTGTATCACCCGAAGCTATTTTATTTTCGTCAGAAGTCGATTCTATTGCCGTACCTGGTAAGGGAGGAGAATTCCAGATGTTAAATAATCACGCCCCTATAGTTTCTACCTTAAAAGAAGGAACTGTAAAAATACATGTACATACGCAAGAACATTTAGAGCTAGATGATTTACATGGGAAAATTGTTCGTCATGCTGATGATGATAAAGTTTTAACAATAGAAATCCAATCAGGAACAATAGAGTTAAAAGATAACAAAGCAATTATTTTAGTTGATTAACTAAAATAATTGCTTTGTCTAATAATAAAAAACCCCAACCATTATAATGGTTGGGGTTTTTTATTGAAGTATTGTCTCGTCCTGAAATATCGTTACACCAAATTTTAAGTGTAATGAAAACAAACTATGTAAAGCGTACTCAAAAGGACTATACCCTATCATTTAAGTTAGAAGTAGTTCGCAAAATTGAGCAAGGGGAGTTGACCCGTTCACAAGCATTAAACAAGTACGGTATTCAGGCAAAATCTACTATTAGAGACTGGCTTAGAAAATATGGTAACTTTGATTGGGAAAATCAAAGCTATCATCCAATGCCAAAAAGTCCCCAACAAAGTACTGTGGTAAAAAACAAGTAAAATTCACTTAATTTTTAACCAAAATACTTCTGTAACTATCATCATATATTAATCCTGATTTTGCAATTGCAAATGCTTGTTTTAAAAGCTTATT
>Ga0115559_1000059_pt1 | contig 71397 bp, 84 predicted proteins | sample COGITO_mtgs_1105_3_FD_87281 | JGI IMG/M metagenome (GOLD analysis project Ga0115559, IMG submission 87281) | Pelagic marine microbial communities from North Sea - COGITO_mtgs_110506 | ecosystem: Environmental > Aquatic > Marine > Epipelagic | place: Germany:Helgoland, sampling site Kabeltonne... | reverse complement strand
TTGTTAAGATGATCGAAACTTAAGTAGGTAGAATGGATTGTTGCTTTATATAAATCCGATTTTAAGAGTGTTTTTTTCTGTAAAAATATTAGTGAAATAAATGCAAATAAAACGATGATGATAATCACCGATAGAACGAGCACATACTGTATAGCTCCTGCATTTATTTTTGAAAGCCCTTTCATTCTGTAAGCGCATATTTCTTTCTCTCGTTTTGATACTTTAAAAGGATGCTCTTACCATCTGCTTTTAATAAGGTAACTTCCTTAATCGTTTGATTCACTCTAAAAATCTCTTGACTTCCGTTGATGGCAATGATGTATGTTTTTTTACCTCCTTCGATAATCCCTTTGTATACAATCGCAGGAAAAATAACAACATGTTTTGGTGTAGCTACTTTCTTTTTTAAGGGTTGTTTTCGATAAATCTTTCCTAAAAACGGATCTCTATAATCGGGTTGAATTTCATACCCGTCTACTGTATCAACTTTCTGAGTAGTGTAACTCATCGTTGTTACTTCTGAGACTTCTATTGTATCAGGATTGTAATGCGAATACAATTGATAGCCTATAGCCCCCCAAACCAAGGCAACTATAAACAAAAGCAAATATGTTTTTTGATTTTTATTCATATCAATTGACCAATAGTGGATAAATTTCTTCAATAGATGTAATCCCTTTCTCTACCAAATTCAAAGCATTTGTTTGTAAGGTATGGATTCCTTTTTTCAATAAATATTCAGAAACTTCCAATTCTTTGTCCTGTATTTTCTGCACCAATTCTTTTGTAATAGGTATAATTTCATAAATAGCTTTTCTTCCCTTATACCCTGTTTGATAACAGTGAGAACAGCCAACCGATTTATGATGCGTTTTTATTTCTTTATAGAGTGTATATCCTTTAGGTAGCATTTCTTTGCTTAAGGTTTCTTCTTCTTTACAATGATCGCATAATTTTCTTACCAAGCGTTGTGCTACACTTACGTTTAAAGTACTTGCGATTAGAAAGGGAGGAATGCCCATATCTATCAATCTAGAAATCGTAGCCCAGGCAGAATTTGTATGAATGGTAGATAACACTAAGTGTCCTGTTAAAGCAGCTCTAATGGCCATATTTGCTGTATCTACATCTCTAATCTCACCAACCATAATAATGTCTGGATCTTGACGTAAAAAGGTTCGCAATGTACTTGCAAAGTCTAATCCAATGTTTTCTCTTAACTGCACCTGATTGACTCCCTCTAGGGTATATTCTATAGGGTCTTCAATAGTAAGAATATTAGTGTCTTTCTTATTGAGTAGCTTTAACGTAGCATATAAAGTGGTAGTTTTTCCAGAACCTGTTGGTCCTGAAATCAACACAATTCCGTTAGGCTTTCTTACAGAATTTTTATAGACATCCAGTTCATTTTCTGTAAATCCTAAATTTTCTAGTTGAACTGTTAGTTCATTTTTAGAAAGGATACGAAGTACTAATTTCTCACCGTGTAATGTTGGTAGGGAAGAAACACGAATATCAAAATCTTCCGTTTCAGTAGAAAGGTTTATTCGCCCGTCTTGAGGCAATCGTTTTTCAGAAATATCCAACCCCGCCATGATCTTAATTCTATTGATGATTTTAGGATAATCCTCTAAAGGAATCAGGTATTTTTCCATCAATTTTCCATCAATACGGAAACGAACTCGGTGCTGCTTTTCAAACGCTTCAAAATGAATATCACTACTTCCAATTTCTTTGGCTTCATAGATTATATTCAACAAAAAATCTTCAGAATAATTTAATGAGGTGTTCGTAATTTTTTGTTCCCTTTTTCTATAATTCTTTTGGAGACACACATCGATATTCTCTTTAGAATTTTGTTCTAAAATAACCTCTTTGCCTAGAACAATTTGCAATTCAAAAATTAAATCGATAGGGTTTTTATGATCTGTAGAAAAGTAAATTTTTCCTTCTTCTTCTTTGCTTGGAATGATCCGATAGTGGTATGCTTGCTCTGCATTTACTAATTGCAAAATATGTGTTGGTATATTTGTCAATTCTTCTTTCATATCAATACGCATATAGGTTCACAATATTCAACAATTGATTTGCTCCAATAATTAACCCTAAAAACAACGCCTGAAATCCTGCTAAAGGAATTAGTTTCTGTAATTTCTTTTGAAAAATTAAAGAGAGTAGTAATGAAAAAATAAGCGATGTAGAGAATAATACTAAAAAAGTAGTGGTTGGAAAACTGATGGCCATAAAGGCAAAAAATAACAAGTCGCCAACTCCAAAAACTTTAAACAACTCTGTTTTCAGTTTTATCTTTGTATAGATAAAAAGCAGTATGATTACCATTAAAATAACTCCAAAATTTATCAGAGAGCTTATTAAAAAGAGCTCTATTATTTGATATTGGCTGTTTAAAAACCCTCCAGTTACAAACAAAGAAACAAGCAATAACAAGGTAACTTTCTTATCTTTTACATCTTCATAAAAGATCCAAAAGAGCATTGCAATCATCCCTATGTTTATTGCCAACATCATTTGCTGAGTTTTTGTAAAAGGGTGGTACAGAAAAGTTCATTTCTACGAGTTCTATAATTCTTCTTTTTGATGAAACTGGTCGATGAAATCTTTCCCAATTGTTGTTTTTCTAAGTTACTTGAAAACAGCATTAGGTCTCTAAAACTGCCTTTCATCTCAATAGTAAATGTCAATAGGTTTGCTCCATCAGCAACATATATATGCGGTTTTTCAAAAGAAACAATCTCAGTTTTGTGCCCTTTACTTAGTCTTGTAATTTTTTGAAACAAATTTTGTTCAAAGGATTGATTTGTCGATACGTCATTAGATTTTAAGATAGAATCGAGGTATTTGTTTTTTCCTTGTAAGCAGGCTATTTGTTCGTTAGCATTTGATAGTAAAGCTTTATCGTTTTTGAGTTTATTCAAATTCGTTTTTATTGCAGCTGTTTTTTTAAACGAGAATTGATAAGCTATCAACAGCATAATAATAAACCCAGAGAGTAGCACACTATTTTTTTGCCTTCCTGTCATTTCCTATTCATTTGAATGATAAAATTAAAAAACGTTTGTTTTGTTTTTCTGCTCCCATAATTCAAAAAAGACACTTTATCAATCCATGGTTGTTTCTCTAGTTCAGAAATCCAATTGGTAAAATCAGTATCATCTTTAGAAATGCCTTTTACGAGTATTTCATTTTCTCGCAATTCAATTTGTTTTTCTTCTCGCGTAGGCCTCGTTAAAGGTTGGTACTTGATTTCATTTAATGATAAGCTTGTCGGAACACTTTTAGTTATTTCATTTACATACCAAATCACTTTAGAATTGCTCGCTGAATGAATACTTTCTACCAATTTTTCCTTCTTTGAAACCAGCTCTTTTAAGCTAATTAATTGCTTTTTATAGGTTTCATTTAAGGCGAGTTCAGAGGTTAATGTTGCAACACTGTCTCTATAACTCGTAAACAATAAGAAGTTGACCAAGAGCGTAAAAAACAAGATTCCAAGAGCTGACCTTATTCCTAGTGTAAAAATTCTTTTTTGTTGGTACGCCGTCAATAAAGAGTTCTGAAATTCATCATCTGACAGAAATTCTTTTCCAGAATAATAAGAAATGATGCCGCTAAGAGCCAACACCTGATCTTTATTTACTTTTAAGCCATTAATATCATAGGTTTGAGCTAATCCTTTCTTCTTTTCTAGGCCAATGATCTGCTTGTTTTCAATACCAATTACCGCATTCGATGTTTGGATTTGAGCTAGCTCTGTAAACGATGCTAACGTGTTCACTTTTAAGTTTCCTAAAGAAAAATTAATCACTGAAATTCCTTTTTCGGTATACTCTTGTAATAACGTATTAATCACTTCCTTTCTACAAATACACACCATCGATAGGATATCATTCTGAGACACTTCAAAATAAAAATCTTGTAATTGTATGTTTGGAAATGCTGTCTTTACAATCCTCTCTTTGGATGAATGTGTGAACTTTATTTCCTTAGATAATATTTGCTCGTTGTTTACAATCAAGAAAATATGTTTTTGACTTCCTATAGAAGCAACAACATCATTAAAATTGGTGTAGGATTCTTGCTTGGACAACACCAATTCCTTTTTTTTCTTTTGTAACTGTAACAAATGGAAGTTTTGCTCAGTAGCATGTTCTACTGCACAAAAATGAATCCCATATGTAAGCAACCTATTCTTCATCATTATTGTATGATTGTCGGTTTAATTAAAATTGAAAGTTTAGAGTTAGAGGCTGTCCTTGTTCTTTTGCTAAACAACCATTTGATGATTGGAATCCTAGCTAAAAAAGGAACTCCAGAGCCTGAATTACTCTTTACATTTTCTTCTAAACCACCCAAAACAATCACATCTTGATCTTTTACACGAATAGTAGAAGTAAATTTTCTAGAGTTGATTCCTGGAGGAGCATCATCAGCAATTCGTTCTCCATTAAAATCAGACTGTATCACATTAATGCTTAAGGTTATATTTCCGTCTCCTGAGACCAAAGGTCGAATCTTGATAGACAAATTAGCATCGGTAGGCTCATAGTATACTGATTGAATCACAGATGGGTTTTGACTTCCAATTGTTGTGTTTTCTCTTACAGCATAGTAAGATCGTTCTCCGTTGCTTAATGTTGCAACATGTCCGTTTAAGGTAGAGAGCTTTGGAGTGGATTTTATTTTTAAATCTCCATTGGTTTCTAAAGCTTGAATTCTTGCATAAAAATTAGGTGCTACTTTTCCAACATTTAAAGAACCAAAACCATTAAATCCTCCAATAATTTTATTAATCGACTTTGCTCCGAGAGTCAAATCTGTTCCTGAAAAAAAAGTTCCTTTGTCTGTTGTGGGTGCATCTCCAATCCCCAAATCGATCCCTGCAGATACTGTTGCTGATTTATTGACTTCAATAATCATCACTTCTATTAAAACTACCGGAACAGGTTTGTCTATTTTTTTTAAAAAGTTTCTAAATTTTTCTATTTTCTGGGCATCTCCACTTACAATAAAGCTATTCTGTTCAACATCTGTGCTTATAGATAGGCTGTCGGTTATTTTTTTTGGTACAAGACTTAATAAGGCTTCCCCTTTAGAACCATACTCGCTTGAAAAAGGTTCTCTTTGATTTGTTTGGATAGGTATTCTATTACTATTTCTATTGGTAATCCCATTAGTCCCGTTTCTATTTTGATTCTGTTGATTTACAAAATTTCCGTTCTGGTTATAACTACTTCCTCCAGATTGATTAAAATCAGCTCCTCCACTACTTTGCATAGGCTCCATCATCAATTGAATGGACCTACTCATTAATGGGATAATTTCTGTATTCTTAACCGATTCTAACTTTTTCTCTCCAAAGAAATACATCCCGTTTTCTAACTTATAACTGAATTTTGTATCCTCTAAAATTTTACCCAATAGCTTATTGAAAGAAATCGTATCGGCTTTTATTGTTGCTTTTCCAATATTATTCAATGGCTTGCTTGTTGCCATGTTTAACTTTAACCCGTACGCAATATCATTAATAATAGCTTCAATAGGTGTGTTTACAAAATCTACTTCGAGAATACCTTTTATAGAATCCTTTATTTTAAAATAAAAGTTTTTAGCCCTATTTCCAGAACCTACATAATAATTTGTTCCTTTTACTTGGTTTTCAAAAAGATAAAAGTTGTCTTTTGTTTTGGTAACTTGTAGCTGATTTGCTAATGCAATCTTGTCTATAGCAGCATCAAAGGGCATATCCTTAATAAATGCAGAGATTTTTTTATTTCCCAAGCCTATAGAAAAAACTAAGTTTTTTCCAGTAACTGTTATAATCTTTCTAAAAGCCGCTGAAAGGCTATCGTTCTGTATGTCGACAGTAAATAAGTTTCTTTTTTTATTATAAAAAACAGGAATGTCTTTCGCTACATAAGGTGCTTTGTATCTTTTAATGGATAAAATATTACCCAATGGTTCTATGGTAAGGCTGTATTCTCGGCAAAGGTTTAGTAATACATTCTTTACTGTGGCATTCGAAAAACTTTGAGACACCACAATACTGTTCAAAGTTGACTCTAAACTAAGATTAAGATTGTTTGAACTTGCAATTGATCGTAAAAAAGTAGAGAGTTCTACTGAATTAATTGAGTAATCTACCTTCTTAGAAAGTTCGGGTACTTCTACCGTTAAATTATCTAGAATGGTATTTAGTTTTTGTATTCTTTTGGAGCTTTCTTGTCCAAGCATATAGCCCGACAGAAACAGCAACAGAATGGCTGAATATATTTTTTTTCTCATAACAATTTTTTTTTAGTTTACTTCGAAAGTAACTACTGTACTATAGGGTGTTTCGTATGCCGAATTGGTCCCTTTGACTCGCCACTAATAGATACCAACATCTAAATTGTGGATGACTCGATTTCCATCAGTAATAGAATCGAGAAGAATCTGGTTTGTATTTTCAAAATTAGGTACGGCTATCTGTATTTGATAGCTATCTGCATCTTCAACTTGCTCCCAAGTAAAAGCAATATCTCCAGAGTTTACCTGAGTATTATTAAGAGGCGCCAATAAATTCACGGAATTGTTTGAAAGATCATCTTCAAACACGGCTTCACAGCCAAGTGCACACAACAAAGTGAGTGCTATATATATCTTTTTCATAGCTTTAAAAAAAACTTAACAGTGGTCTAAAGGTAGTAAATAATTTTATTTTTTAGTACTTTTGAGGAAACCATCTCTAGGTTTTAACAAAAAAAGCTAATTATGAAATTGAAAAAGAAAGTACATGCGTACAATTTACAGGAATTACTCGTTGTCTTAGTCATTATTGGAATCCTTATCTTAATAGCCATGCCTAACTTTATGGGGGTTATTAACAAGGCAAAAGGGATTGAGGCACAGCAAAATTTAAAAGCGATTCATAATTTTCAACGGTCTTATTATTTTATGAATAATAGATATTCGATAGATTTTAATTCCATCGATTTTATTGCTCCTAAAACTACCGAAGAAGGCGGAACTGCTAATTACACTTACGAAATCTTAGAAGCCACTGGAAGCACTTTTAAAGCCAGAGCCACGGCTCTAAATGATGGCGATGGTGATGGTGTGAAAAACACTTGGGAGATTGACCAAGAAGGAAAGTTAAAAGAGGTGTTGAAAGATTAGATAGAGGTATACTCGGATTTCAAATTCGCATCAGCATCCGCGTTAACTCCATGTTTACCGTCTGTATGAATTCTTGCAGGTAATAAGAATCATTTTTATTAATTCAACAACTTATTAATTAAAAAGTAAGGTTTTCACATACTTTTTGTATGTCAAATACATACTTCTTTGTGAAATAATAAATTTAGTTTTATCGCTCATAACATAGTAAAGACAATCCCTTGTTTCTAGGAGTGATTTTACCTGAGTTACGGGGATTGTCTAATGTTTTTTTTCGCTTTTGTGGGAGAAATTGCTTTTGAAACCTACCCCCATTTTTCAAAATGCTATGAAAAATGTACAAACGGAATTACCATCCGCTTGTGATACTCTTGTATACAAGTGGAATGTTAAGTACGGAACAACTTTCCCTACTTCCCAAAACAACAAAACACAATTGGAATCAGTTCAGACATACAGATTATTATGGATGTAAGTGGACTGAATCTTATATTAAGCAGTTTGATAATATCAAAGATGTTTTTGCCTCTACTTTTCTGTATCGTTCACTTCGATTTTTTGTGGAAACCAGAAAAGGATACCACGCCATGCTTGGTGAGCTTACGCATCACAAAAATTTACTGAAACTTCATGCTCATGAAATTATACAATCTATTGACCATATACGATCAGTTGCCAAAGTAAAAGCAACTACTGCTTGTAAATATTATGGTGTTTCTAAAGATTGGTATTATCGTGAGAAATCAAAAATTATATGTACTATTAACCCTTTTCAAAAATGTTATCGTCAGCATCCAAATCAATTAACCGTTAGTGAAGTTGCTAGCATAGAAAACTTAGTGATTGATCCTGTCAGTTATGGCAAAACTAAAACAACATTGTATTACCATGCACTTAGAAACAAGTTGATTTTTTGTGGAAAATCTACTTTTAACAAATATGCTTCTGCTTTGGGATATCGAAAACCAAAACGGTTTGATAGAAAAAGGAAAGAAGGATTAAAAGCTACCAGAATCTTTGAGTGGTTACATGTAGATATTACCAATGTAAACACTCTAGAGGATGGAGTACAAAAAGTAGCTTTTGTAAAAGATAATTTTTCTAAAGCTATTTTGCATGTTGCTTCAACTAGCGGTAAAGCTGGAAGTGATTTTATCAAAAACCTCTTTGCAGAAACTTTTGAAAAGTATGGTTTGTATAATGCTACCAAACCCATCAACATATTGTCTGATGGTGGAAGTGAAAATAAAGGAGAATTACTTACTTGGATTGAAAATATACAAGCTCCTCCAGTGGTGATGAAAATTACAGCACAAACCAAAGACTTCCCTTTTTCTAATTCTATGTCTGAGAGTACCCATAGTATATACAAAACTGAATTTCTACATGGAAAATATTCTCTCAACGAAAAATCACATCTCAAAGATTTGGAAAGGTTCGTGGAATATTACAATCATTATAGATACCCCACAGAATTGTATGGTTTGAATCCAATGGAAGTCATACAAGGAAAAATTCCTGATAAACACTATTTTAAAGAACAAATACAATTTTCTAGAATAAGTAGAGTACAAGCCAACCAAAAATTCAATGCTTGTAAAATTCCTATGCCTTGTAATTCCTAAAATCAGTGTAAACAACGTAGTTTTTATATCTCACAAACTTAGTTGGTATAAAAATTTCCTTTATATCTATAAACAAACATAGGAATACCCAACTAGTGGATACTCCTATGTCATTCTATACATCAGTTTTATTGACTATCAAATACACATACTTCAAAACCCCTATTATTACTGGAAAGTTCCAACTTTGGAACCTTTTTGTAGTGGTTTAAAGTAGCGTGTGCCTAGAAGCACTGCAATTGCAATTGAATCAGGTTTTAAAAGTGCTGAGTCTTTCTCACTAGCATTTCGTAAACAAACAGGATTATATCCTTCTTATTTTATAAAACAAATACAAAAACTTTAAATCAAATGAGGGTTATATTATTTATGTTTGTACAATATTGATGTTTAATATAATATCGTTGTTATGATTACCATTGAACAAATAAGCATGAAATTTTCTATGGATATGGGTTCTCCTATACCAAAAATTATTTCCACAGATAATAAATTAGTTCTTCTTTTTAATGTAGATATATTTGATGGTCCAAATATAACTGATAAGATTCATGAACTTAGCAATGAAAATGGTGCTTGTACAGCCATAATTAAATTCAATAAAAGTGTAATTCATAAGTTTGGCTCTCCAAATGATGAAGTTATCATTGGTCACCCATATTATAATATGGGATTAAGAGCTTATTCTTTTTGGAAAGTGAATGACTCAGATTGGAAAAAGGAAATAATTAGAATTAATGCTCATCATCCTTATTTCAATGAAAATAGCTTTGATTCAATGAATCATTATATTTTAACATTTAAAGATAATACTTTTGAATGTTTAGCTGAAAGTTACGATTTAGAATACTCCTATAATTCTTTAGATTCAGTAATTCAACAAATAGCTAGAGAGATTGTTTAATTTCAACTTCTTCAATAAACACAGCATCAATCTCATCTGCTAGCCACATATTATTAGCCTCTTTATAGAATTTAATTCCATTATTAAAAGCGTCATGAGACTTTATCCTTAGCAGTATGGGTTCTTTAGTTTTTCTAAGAGCAACTTTTATTGCATCACATTCATTTTTAGACAAATGAACATACTGCCTTTTCATTGGTAAAAGACCTTTTGAAAAGATTTTTTTCAAGAAACTTTTTTTTGTTGCATGAAATAAATATTCAGGAGGCATTTCTGCCTCCTTGAATATTTTATTTTTAACTGAGTGTCCATAAGATGCTCTAATTCTATCTTCAAAGATCTCATGTCTTTTTTTCTCAGATGACTCAATCATGTTTTCCAAATCTGATTGCGATAGGTTTTTAAATCCGATATCTAAATCTCTTAATGAGTTTATCAAATCGCCAACCTTTACCCAGCCATCGTTATCTAATTCCAAATTATACGATGCAGGGTCATGTCTTAAAGCGTGAGAAATAATCTTACTTAATTTTGTCAACTTAATTTCACTCATTGTAAATTAATTACCAGAACCAATTACATTTTTAGTTCCAGATTGCCTTATTGTACTAGTCCCTTGACTAGTTAATTTATTTCTCTTCAATTGATTAGTCAACTGATTTTCAAAGAACTCTTGACCAGTTTTATTAACAGTCGACCATTGACTTCTAGGAATTCCAGCTTTCGTTAAAGCAGCTGAAGACCTAGTATTTAAAATCAAAGTTTGTCCATCTCTTACTATAAAATCAATTTGAACATCTGAAGGTTTCATTTTTCCAGACCTCAGTAAGGCAGAAACTTCATCAACTGTTTTTCCAGCAAATTTACCTCCAGTACTAAAAGCAGAACTAAAGGTTTTTTGAGCCCATTTTGCATTTGTTATTAAACTTTTTCCTTTAATCGCTGTGTAAACCCATTTACCTCCTTGCAGAAGTCTAGCTAGAACCCATTCGCCTCCAATCATCATTAAAAACTCACCTGCGCCTTCTTTTTTCATTTCTTCGGCCCTAGCCCAATCAGCAGCAGTAAGATTAGTGACACTTCCACCTCGCTCCATAGCTGCTCTAGCTGCTAAAGCCTCGTGTTGAGCCTTAGCATACATTGAACCTGCATCAGCCATAGTCAGTTTTTTCTTTTTCTTCTTACACTTTTCTTGGTTTGGATTCTTTTTACAATCATCGTTATTTTCAGCCTCTGTAACCCCAGTTAAATTACCATCTCCATCATATGAATACGCATATCCATCATCTCCACTTCTATTCCAAATATCGTTTATTAAGTCCGATATGGAGCTTTCAGAATCTGCACCTGTAGGGTCAGCAAAAAAGATTGGATTATTATCAAAAGCAGTATAGGTACTCATAGCATGATGAATAACTGGGTCCATTGCTGTCCATCTTGCTATGGCAGGGTCGTACTGACGCATATCCATTTCATACCAATCAACTCCAAGAGACTCCTCTAACTCCATTCCGTTATACTTAAACTTCTGCGCCGTAGAGTTTCCATTGGGCGAAGTAGCGTTATTATACCCTTTATGTTTCAAGCCGAAGGGATAATAGTCTACGACCTTTTTTAAGGGCTTTTCCATTTTTTTGGAGTATGCCACCCTTAAAGGAGACTCATTTTCAATATGTAGCGGAAGACATCCCATAGCAATCCAAAGCTACAAAAGTTTTTTAAAAAGTGATTAAATTATTATGACTTTCCTAGGATGTTTAACCTCACTGCTGTAGATTTGTAATTACAAATCTACAGCAGTGAGGTAAGGGGTTTTAACATTTACGGAAATCCGTAATTATTCCCGACATTCTTTTAAGTGTTTTCAAGTAACCCCTTAATAAACAAGCAACTATTCCCGACACCATTCCCGACATCATTTTAGTAATTTAAGGTTTATATCCATTAGCATCTAATACATATCTAGTAGATCTTCCGTCTCCTTCTTTTTTAAATATTGACAACTTTATAAGTTCTTCAATATCTCTTAAAGCTGTTCTATCAGTAATATTGAATAAAGCTCGATACTCACTATTGGTAATATAATGTGTTTTCTTTAAAGACTTAATGGCTACCTTTTGTCTTTCATTAATATCTAACTTTAACAAGTAGCTTTCCACATAAATTTCTTTGAATAATGTTACAGATACTCCTCCGTTAACCTCTTCAATTCTAGGCTCTGGAAGTCCGAATCTTTTACACTCTTCAATAATTTTTATAGTTCCTCTTCCCCAAGATTCAATAAACCCTGCTTTAAAAAAGATATCCGCGATTAATGGATTTTTCGGAAAGGATGCATGTTTTGTTCTAAGATCATTGAAAGTAAGTTGATCTGGTAAAACACCTTGGTTCCAAAAAATAATTCTATCAGAATAAATGCTAATTTGAATAGGAGTTGCCTCATAAACTCTATGTACCAAAGCATTAAGGAAGGCTTCTCTTACTGAATCAAAAGGGTACTCCGGAACTTCAATTCTTTGAGCTTCGTGATAAATTATACTACTTGTGAAATATTTTTTGTTTAATATTTCAATTGTATTTTCTACCAACTCAAAAAGGTTTCCTTCAATTATTTCTTGAGATTGTAAATCTGCATCGGATTCACCGAATTTTCCTATTTTGACAAAAGAACTGATATAAAATTTTCTAGGATCATTTCCAAATAAAAGAATTGCTGCTCTTTTTAAACCTCCGTCTTCGGTCAATCTTAAATTATCAAGTATTACATAGATATCCTTCTCTTTTTCCAGAGCTGGTAACCTTCCGCTATTACTAACTAGTTTTTTAAAATGTTCAATTGCACTCGGATTTATATCAGAAATATCAATACTTGGCTCTACTACATCATCCCAAGTTTTTCCTGCTTTTTTTAAAAGAAACTCTGTTAATTCATTTCCTCTTAATTCTTGATTAGTGCTTCCCGTACGATAGTAATATTTCCCATTATATGAAATTGCGTTATTATACGGTTTTGTAATTATTTCTATAAAATCTTTCCCGTTTTCATTGTAATGATTAACATCACAATAAACACCTAATTTAGATGAAATCTTATTTGGTAATTTTACAAGTAATTTCTCATGGTCAGTTATCCCAACAATATTACCTGTATCATCTTTTCCTATGTATATAGCCCCACCATTAGCGTTAGCAAATCCTGAAATCCATTTAAGATAGTCATCATCCCAAGACTGTTTCCATTCAATATTTTGTCTTTCAATCATATGACTCTATTCAATTGTGATAAAAACCAAAGTTAGGGTATTTAAAAAAAACAAGAAACATTCTTAATCTTAAAAGAGTGGAGCGGGGGAATCGAACCCCCATGCTATAATCTTGATAAATTGATATAAATAATCTGTTCTATGAGTCACAATTTTCTAGGCTCCACACTATAGCACCCACTCCACAAATTACGCTTATTAGTTTTTTCATATTATTATGTTTTAGTAATTCATTAATAAAATATTTAATAATGAAGCTAATCCAAAATTCTATGCTCATAACCACTTCATAAATTATATCAACTCTTGTACACAAGAAGTTTAATTTCTTTTATTATTATCTTCATCTGATGATAATAAATATATTTCTTAGAATTGAAATTCCACTTGCAACAATGCTCTTAAATGAAGAGTGATCTCAATATGTAGTGGAAGACATCCCATAGCAATCCAAAGCTAGTGAAAATTATTTCTTCATCCTAAATTTAGATAACCAAGAGTTAACAAGTTTTATAAATTTACTCTTTTGTTTTTTAGGATAAAAATACAACTGAAACCATCCATTTAACCTTTTTAAGCTAATATCTAAAGTCTCTAAAGTCCAGTTTCTACCTTCCCAGTAGTCTCCATCTATCTCGCCAGACAAATAGTAACCTTTATTTTCATTATCCAACCCTAAGCTATTAATCAGTAGATTAACAAGTTTTTCAATTTCTTGTAGTGAAGTGTAGTAAATTCTTGAAGGGTAATTTCTACTAATCAAATAATAAGATGGTTTTCGTTTTGAAGATTTACAAACTCTTACTTTATTAAAAAAATTGAAAAAATATTGATTAGAGAGCCCTACAAAACAAAGAGGTTTTCCTTTTTCATCTTCTTCATGTCCATAAGCATAGAAGTTTTTTCCTTTTTCTATTGAATCAAAAAGACTCGACATGTGTTCTCTAAAACTGTGAAAATCTAAATAATCTTTATAGTATGCAATAAACTCTTCAGGTCTAAAAACACGCGTATCTACTTCATATTTAGAATAAACCGCTTTAGTTTTATCAATGTTTTTTTTGTCGTTAGTTATATAAAAATCACACCTTGAAGCAAAAGCAGAATGAAAAGCATCATCTGTTGTATTTCTAAAAGTGTTTTTCCCTTTTGCATTTACCTTTATTTTATCCTGTTTATACCCATGCATATCCAATGAGATGTATTCATTTGATATTTCGTTAAACCAAACAGGTGCATTATCATTATTATTACTTGAATGATGCGCGTAAGAATTTTCTGCTCCAAATTTCTTATAAGCACTATCTATTACATCAAAAGGATTTTTTCCTTCATTAAAATGCCCACTATTAACCCCTATTTTTTGTACATTTTCCCTGAGCTCTTTATAATCTTCGGTTTCATTCAACCTTGTGTAAAACTCCCAAGGAACAAAACAAGAACTCGAAATACTTTTAGATAATGTCATTGAAGATGAAGATTATGAATTAGCTAGTTTTCTAAAAATCAAAATAGAGAATATTTAACCTAGTTGAGATAGTAGATTTAAAAAGAAAAAAAGCACTCCAAAATTATGGAGTGCTCTTGCTTCGAATAACAATTTTTTGTTTCTTCTCTTTATAGCAATTGATATGTCAAATTTATGCTAAGTGTCCCTACTTAGAGTATCAATTTATTAGAAGTTAAAGTATTCGGACTTATTGTTTTATTAATACTTTTCTCTGGTATTCTTTTGGTGTAAGGCTTGTCATTTTTTTAAATGCAGAATAGTACGTAGACTTTGAGTTAAACCCAGCTTCATAGCCTATAGCTACTAGACTATACTTATTAAATTCAGAATCAAGTAGCATTTTTTTTACATCTTCAACACGATATTGATTCAAAAATCTAGAGAAGTTATCTCCTGTCGTTTTATTTATAATTTGAGATAAGTATCCTGAGCTTACCTTTAAGTTTTCTGCTAGAGATTCTAAAGTTAATTCAGGGTTTCTGTATAACTCTTCTCTTTCCATTACGTTTTTTAACCTTAAATAGATTTGATGATCGCTATTAAACTTCTTTGTCTTTTTATTTCTTATAGCTATTTCACCTTTATCGTGAATGGGTTCAGTTTTAAAAGCTTTTACAATTAAAAGAATAAAAAAAAACAGAAGTGAGGAGAAACAAGTTGATCCATTAGATAAACAAAGCAAATGTTTTCAAGGCTGATATAAAGTTTACTAAAGCCAGCTATTTTATAAAACATCATAGAAGATTTTTTCAAGTAAACAATGTTAAAACATTTGCCATGCTTGAAAACAGGTATTTATACCTGTTTTTATAAAATAGAAAGTAAAAAGTAAAAACCACTCCTGTTATAGAGTGGTTATTATAATTCCCTTACATAGAACTAATTATTCTAATTTTGATAGGTTGCCCAGAAGATTAATTTTCAATTAATTCATATTCTTTTTCCGGCTTAAAAACTGTTATAATATCATCAAAACCTTCAATATCTATATAGTATTCTTTTTGGAATAAATACCTCCATCTACTAACTCCTAATTTTTTCTTTGTCTTATTTCCAAATACTCTATTGTCATAGTAGATTTTTATATAGTTAGATTTTCTATAATAATAAACAGGGAAAACAACCTTATGCTTACCTTTTATTGCTAGTAAAGGTATTGCTTCTGTCTTTAAAGTATCTTTTAATATTATTTTTCCTTTTTCTGTTGGTAGTAAATAGGCTTTACCATCGTTCTTAATAAAGTAATATTTAACATCTTTAACTGACTTATTATTTACATAGAAAGTCGTTTTAATTTTTAATTCTTCATTCTGCGCTAATAGCCCAAAAGTTGTCAGAAATAGTACTGTTATTATTAAAATGTTTCTCATAATTGTTACTTTAATTTTTTAAATGCTTTGTATTTAATAGATGTAATAGTTCCTGAACCATTATAAAAATTAACTCTTTTTGTACCTCTAGTATCAACTTGAATTGCTGTTACATTAGTATAGCCGTTTCTAGTCATTTCATTGTATTGAGCTTTATCTCCAGGGGAAACACCAGGCTTAGAAGATGTAACTGTTGGTTCTCCTGTATTTGCATCTATTCCTTTGACTGAACCACTTGTGTGTACGTGAAACATATCAATCCCATCTGTCTTTGCGGGATTATTTTTGATGCCTTTAAATGGTTTTATTGATGCGTTATTTGTTCCAGTCTTTTTTGCCCCAGGAGTCCAAGTGTCAGAAGTTACATTTCCTTTTGAATCAACATTTACATTTCCTCCTTCTTCATGTAAATTTGCGTCACCAGCTCCAGGAGAAGTATCTTTTCCTTGATTTTCAACAGCTGTAATTACTCCATTAACAGTGGTTTTACCTCCATTTAAAGTTACTGTTTTTTTTCCTGTTAAATCAATAGTATTATTTCCTCCCTCAGTTTCCTTCTTGATTCCTTTTGCTTCTTTTCTATCATAAGCAATATGTATCTTACCGCTAGTTTTACCATCATCTCCAATTAAATTTCCTTTTTTATCATAAATTGGATCATCTTCCATAGAGCCAACTGGTGCCATTCCGTCTGGGTCAATAAAATAAATAGGATTATCAAATGCGTAATTATACGGAGAGTGTCTTCTCATTTGTTCTGCTAACGGATCTAAATTCATCCACCTACCTAAAGCAGGGTCATAATTTCTAGCCGTAATATCATACCAATTCAGATTTAACTCATCTTGATATTCCATTCCTCCAAACTTTCTCTTCTGCGCCACGGAATTTCCATTTGAAGAAGTCACGTTATTGTAACCCTTGTGTTTCAAGCCAAATGGATAGTACCCCGCTTTCATTTATTTACACAAATCACAAAAACTAAGCGAATTGCCTAGTTTTTATTGTGTTATTTTCAAAGAACTTCTACTTTTAAAAGGGATACCAATATTGCAATTAGTATCCCTTCGGTTAATTTAAAGTCTACTCTTTTATAAATAGATAAAAACTATATTAATAATAATTAATAGTATAAGAAACAGATTCGAATAAAATTGAAGCCTTTTTAATTCATTAATCGGTTTCTCTTCATACTCTTCTTTTATTTTTTCAATTTTCTTAGATACCAAAAAATAATCTATTGCATAAAGTGAAATAACTAAAATTATTGACACTAATTTTAAGTTGTTATGAATAAATTCTGATATTCCTATCAATTCGGTTGTCTTAAAAAAAGGATAAAAAACAAAAACAAAAACTTTACCAAATGTTAAGTACCAAGCATAGAACTTTGCATTGTCTTTTCTTTTATAGTACTTGCATGTTGTTCTATAACTTTTTAAATGATTAAATAAATAAATTTTTGCTAATAACATAATAGTTAATCTTTCTTTTTTAGTGCGTATTCAAGAACTCTATCTGCCAAGTCACTAGGTTTGTTAAAAATATCGTCTCTATACAGACTTGGTAAATAATGTGATAAGTGGAAATATTCAATATTAATACCATCTACTTTATAAGATAGTACTGCTCCTGCTCCTGGAGCAAACCCAGCTAAATATGATATTGTTCCTCTTACAATATGCCTTGTATCTCCTGTATAATATGCTTCTCCATAATTTGTGGTAAGACTAAAAACATTTAAAAAACTTAAAAATTTAGCACCTTTAGCTATTGCATTAGTATTTTTCATAAACTTACTCCCTGATAAATACTGATTCCCATTCAATGTCCCATTTATTTTATAAAGTTTATAAACTCCACTCTTAGTATACAGTAGTCCATTTTTTATAAACAATCCGTTTACATGGTTTACATTTCCAACTGTCAAACCTCCAATCAAATTAATCATTGCTAGTGTATCATCACTTGTACTCCGATCGATAATATTTCCATCTTTATCACACTTTTCTCCTGGGGGACAATTATCATCAGTTTCAAAAGTTGGGTCACCATCGGGTGAAATTGTAGATTTCTTTTTCTTTGCTCTTTCAGCTGCGTTTGCAGCTAATTCACCCATGTAATTCTGCTTCTTATAACTTCTCATTGCATCAAATCCACCACCTCCAGGTCTCGAGGCCTCCATCCACTGTTCTGTAGTTAATCCATCACCTCCTACAGCATCAGCTCCACTTGGATCAGCCCAGAATATAGGATTATTATCAAAAGCATTGTAAGTACTCATAGAATGATGAGTAATAGGATCAATTGCGTTCCAACGACCTAAAGCAGGATCATAATTACGTAACTCCATCTCATACTGATTCAAACCAAAACTTTCTTCTAATTCGGTGCCATTATACTTAAACTTCTGCGCCGTGCTGTTTCCATTCGGAGAAGTAGCGTTATTATACCCTTTATGTTTCAAGCCAAATGAGTACTAACTAGCTTGGAAAAATTCCTCTATGGTATTTTACAACTTTTTCACCTATCTATATTAATAGGTTTATTTCAATGAACATCTTCTCCCACAATGCCTATTTACATTGCTTCATTTTACTTTTTATAATAGTATCAATTTTTCTTTCATACTTGAAACCAAATGACTTTGACAAATCTTCATATGTTGAAATATAAAATTCAAGAAATGTATATTGCTCATCTTCGTTTAATACTTCTCCATTTTGCCCTATTACTCTGCCTGTACTACCTGTTCTTCCCCAATGAAAAACTCCTAGTTTATCTCTAGGTGGTTCATTTGGATTCTTTTCTAAAGTCCACTCTTCATTAAAATCCCTTACATCCATCTTTGGTAATTCATTACGATTTCCATTTTCATCTACCAAGTAATATGTATGGTCAATAATACCATATTTTTGCTCATTACTTAGTAATAATATTCCATCATTAGGAATATCATAAACTAAGCCTTCTTTAGTTTTTTCTAGATTAATTCCACAGTCTTTTTTGAAAATGATAGTTATTCTCCCTCTGTAGTCATCAGGAATTAAAAATACTTCTGGTCCTATTTTATTTATTCTTAACCAAACTGGCCAGAATACAAATACTAGAGCTATAAAAACTCCAATAGTTACTAGTCTTCTTTTCCATGTAGTTCTGGATAACAAAACCAATATAATACCGAGAATAAATATTGGTAATCCTATGATGGCAAAAAATGCAGCAAATGTCAATCCAAATGCTCCTATTGCTAATAGAACTATTCCAATATAAAATAATGTATTGCTTTTGTTTTTAGTCATTTTCAAATTACAACAATAACTAATAGACTCTATTCTATTAAGAATATTTGTTGAGCAATTTTTTTAGTATTTCTTATCAAATATAGCTATGACTAATAAATTATCCTAGTCTTTTTATTTTCTGCAATATCTTTTTCCATTTCAAATTATTTTTGATTTGTTAATTCTTCTTTTAGTTTATTTAAGTATTTTGTTTTTGCATCTTTATCAAAAAGTAGATTAATTGTTTTCTTGATTACAAAAAAATCTATTGTACCAAGCAAAATAGGTGCAATTATATATGTGAGATTCCTTCTAACTTCATCCATTCCAGCAATAACACTTATTAACTTAGACATGAAATTCCATGATTTATCCTTGAATAAATAAATAAGAACAATTGAGAAAATTAAAAACATTGATACTATAGCGAGGAGAATTCCATTATTCCTGCGAGCAACTAACTTAGACTTAATTATTCTTTGCTCTAAGATTTCATTCTTTCTATCTTTTTCAAATAACTTGTTATCTAACTCTATATTTTGTTTTTCATCATAAATATCTAGTTGAATAGTTTGACTTTCTAATTTTGGTTTCGATATTCGCTTTCTTAATTTTCTTAGCTCTTTTGAATATAAATCTATATTACTTTTTAATTCATCTGCTTTCTTAATTAAAATATTATTCTCTTCTTTAGTTAAATCATTGAACTCTTTTACTTTATCTAACCTCTTGTCTTTATCAAATATAGTCTTCTCTAAATCCTCAATTTTCTTAGTGTTTAGAGTGATTTGCTTATTAATTTCTGATTCTACAAATTCAACTAGTTTTTCTGTATCAGATTCGTTCTTTTCAAAGTTTTTTAAGAAAAGTTCATCTTTAAGGCAGTTAAGAATTAGTTTTTCATTATCAATGCCCATACTATTGAAAAATTTAACACTTCTTATTGTAACTTTGGATGAGTAAGCATTTTCATCTATTGCTGGCGTTGAAATAGTACTGATAAAAGCTCTTAGATAGTTTTCTTTAGTTTGTAAAGGAGCTTGTCTTAGTAGTTTTTTCAGGAGAATAGATGGTTTAAAAAAACTAGGAATTATCATTCCCACGCTTTTCTTTTTTAATTGATATAAATCAAATTTTATTAAAACCTTATCTAAAGTTACACCAAAGTACTTTGCATTACTTATAGAAGTTACATCACTTTTTCTCAAATGAAGTATTACTTCTCTTAAAAAAACATCATGTTCTACTTGAATAGATTCTTTAGGACCTTTTCTCATCAAGCCTCTTTTTTCTCTCACATCATCTAAAAGTTCTCTATAAGAATTGTACGCACTCTCTTGGTCTAATAGGTAATCAACATTTTTAGTTAACGCATCAAACTTAGAGTTATAAATCGTTAACTTTTTTTCTTTCATAATATTTTGAGAATACATAATTGTTTCACTAGGGTGAGCAGTATTCTCTCTATCCTTCAGTAACTTGTCATAATACGTTCTTGCAAAGTCATCCAATCTCTCAGATTTGAGCATTGCACTAATCTGCGATGGGACTAAGTCTTTTACAATATTCCTATCGAAATCTTTCTTTCTATTATTAAGCTCATTAAATGTTTTAGTAGTGTACTTAAATTTAATTCCTAACTCAGTCCCTAATTCAAGTAAAAACTTAGCTGATTCTTTTTCTGGGTTACTGTGTAGGTCAAGAATTGAGTATATAAAGTTGGTGTCAACAAAAACAATCCAATCAAATTTTAATTCGTCATATAGTTTCTCATATTCATCTTGAGAAAGACCTAATGAATAAAAAGCTTCAGTTTTATTTGCCAGTCCTTTTAGATACTCGAGAATATTTGAATCAATAATTTTAGGATATATAATAATATACTTTTTGAGTATTTTTCCTAAAATCTTATTTTCAGCTTCTTTAATATATTTGTTAACCAATTTTTTTACACTCTCATCATATTCATTCTCATCAATAGTCAAACTATCAATAGCATTCTTACCATGCGTTAAATAACAATCATATATAAAAGTTCTAAAAATTTCCCATAAGTCTGATATCTCCTTTTCAACAATAGCATAATCATTCTCAGTAGCTATATCCTCTATGTGCTTTTTAAATAACTTAAAACGAGCTTTTCTGTTTTCATTTATTTTTAAACCCTCCTGTTTAATCTTTAGGTTCTCTTCATTGGAAAGTTTTAACTTACCTTCTCCTTCATTTTCAATTAAATCTTTGTCAAGAAGTCTAACAATACTATCATTTATATCTTGTTCATGAACGACAATAGTAAGTTCTTTTTCTATTTCTTTTGCTATTAATTTTCTTTCAATAGATTTTCCAGTCTTACTATATAAAATATATTTAAGTATACCGTCTAGTGTTCCTTCTCTAGCTTCAGATTGAGATAAATCTAAAACCCTAATTATTTTATTGATATCTGTCATTTAATTTAACTTAGCAATTATTGAAGCATAGCAATAAACATACACAGTATTATAAATACTGATATTTTTTAGTACAATTATGCACAATAAATAATAAAACAAAAGGGACGAACGTAAATGTACAAAATATTACTATTAACAAAACCCTTATTTTAATATTGATTCCGTTATCTTTGAAACAATGGATTTATGGACTATCATAGGTGTTATTTCTTCAATCTTTGGAATTTATTCTTTTCTAAAGAATGATACTCCGTTATTTTCCTTTTTAAAAAAGAAAAAACAAATTATAAGAAAACCTACTTCTTTTAGTTTCTTAGAATCTGTATTAAAAAAAAATGAATTTTTGGTAGCGAGTGGATCACTCGCTACATATAAAAAAAAACTAATCTGAAAAATTATACTAACTAAGTATGCGAATTGCGTATAATTGTTTGTATTAGTTAGTATTTTGTTTGTATAATACTTGTATTCGTACTAACATGTATGCAAAATGCATACAAATTACTTTCATGTAAAAACTTTATGTACGAATTATCGTAGCTGAATTTATTGAACTGGATGATACATTTCTAATTCTTCTTCAAGCTCTCTTAAGTCATTTCTCTTATATTTTTCTGTAGTAGATATATATTTATGACCCGCCATGATTTGAACCTTTCTAAGGTCGTGTTTTGTAACCCATATAGTGATGACCGAAGCTCTTAATTGATTTAATCCAGTTACTTTTAAATTAATATGTTTTAGCTTCTTTGCTACTTGTGAAGTGATGGAAGAAATACGATTACCTTTTCTTGGAAATAAAGCTTCAGAGTAATTATTTATTTTCTTTTGAAGTATGTATATATCTTGTTGCAGATACTTTATTAGAGTGTAGATTTGACATGATTCTAGCTTTAGTTTTCTGCTATTAGTCTTTTTTGTACCAGGCACAGATATTTCACTTCGTTCTAAGTCAATATGTTCTACTTTTAAATTCTTTATATCTCTAGATGATAGACCTTGAAAGACTATTAATCCAGTAACAACTTTATTTCTAATCGCTGCTGATTTACAATTAGGAAATTCTAGGTTTTGTGTTTTAAAATCATAGTATAATTCCTCTAGCTCCACCTGACTTAAAAAATCATGGTGATAATCCCTATCTGCATGATACATGTCTTTAGGAATTGGATTTAGAAGTATATACTCTTCAGCTACCAAGAAGTTAAAATATTGCCTTACAACTCCTATATAATGTTGAATACTCCTATCTTTTAATCCTCTTTTTTGGTTCTTCAAGAATCTAATGTATTCAGTACACTTATTATAATTTATTGTTTCTATCTGGTAACCTTTTTGATTGCACCACAATAGAAACTTATCTACTATTTTGCTGTAGCTTTCGATAGTAGATTCTGTATGAGCACTTCTTTTTAGATATGTCTGAAAATCAACATTCATTAGCCAACTCTTCTACAATTCTAGTATAAACTTGAGTACTCTCTAGTGAGCTATGACCTAAAAACTTACTTACTTTTTCCAGTTTCATTCCATTTTGTAATAGGTGTGTAGCAATTGAATGTCTTAAATTATGTGGTGTAATGTTTTTTTCTAAGATAGCTTCATTCTCAGTCGTTTCAATAATCGATTTTAATCTATTCTCAAATGTTTGACCAGACATTCTTGTATAGAATTTATTTACAAATAATGCATCAGTCTTTGCTTTTTGAGGTCGTGCATAGACCAAATAATCTTCAATAATTTTTAGATTTGTTGCATTAATTGGCACATAGGAAATAGACCTTTTCTTATTCTTACTACCTCTAGTAATTCTAAGCATCCTTTTATCAAATAAGACATCATCTATATTCAATCCTTCTGCCTCATGCCTTCTAAGCCCACAACTATAAAGAACCGTTAGAATCGCTTTATCTCGTAATCTGAGTTCTCTGGAACAATGAGAATAATTACAAGCCTCAAAAAGTTCTTTCATTTCATCTTGAGTCAAGATATCTTTTATATCAATGGTGTTAGCTTTTTCAGCTTTGAGATGCACTCCAAAATTGAGCTTATAATTGTTATTCTTTAAATATTTTAAAAATAATTTTAACGCTTGTTGGTGTTTATTTAAAGCTCCATTACTTAAGGCTCCTCCTTGGGTTTGATTCTTACGAGTAGATAAGTATTGATAGTATTCTGATACTTTTTTTGTTGTAAGATATTTTAAACTATCTAGACCTTTTGTTTCTAAATAATGAAAGAACTCTTTTAAGTGATTTGGTAGATTATAGCTAGTCGACTTTGAATAGTTTCTAACTTTTAAATCTTCTTGAAACCCATTTAAAATGGTATTGAAAATCGGACTATATAATTGTAATGCTTTCATGTGCTTTCTTTTCTTTTTTTATTGGTGACTAACCTTTATTAATTCTTTGATATCATCTTTGTTAGCATCGTCATTTTATGATTGACGAACCTCTGACGGGGTGACGAACTGTTCTAAACATAATTCTAATGCTTGTTCAATTGTTTTCTCTAGATTTTTGAACTCATCTATTTGTATGATTTCATAATGAAAAGAGTCTCCTTTAATATCATCTCGTTTCTTTATATAACCTTCTTGCTTTAATCGTCTATGATAACGTCTTAGAGTCGTTTCATCGATTCTTAACTCTGTTCGAATCTCTCTATTGGAATACACTTTATCTTCTTTTAGTTCTAAGTATTTAGTCAAACTTTCTAAATAATTTCTAGTCACTTTATTGAGTCTATCCGATTTACGAAGTAATGTCTCTTTGATAAGTGTATTCGCCAGTTTAATATCCTCTATTGTAGTTTCAATATATTCTTCACCTGTCACTTCATCATATATTTTTTCTCGTTGAAACTGATGATAAAATGTAATCACCTCTATTAACTGTAAATAATGAATATTGGTTCTTCTAGGTTTAAAAACTGAAGAGGGTAATTTTAAATATTCTGCATAAGGGTTACGGATCGTAACCCTTTGTAGAAGTCTTTGAACGTTTCTTAATAGTTTGATGGCATCCAGTTGACTATCAATATCTATTTTCCCCGCATATCCTAAACGTTGGTACTCCATAATCTTTTCATCTTGTTCTGAACTTTCGTCTATATAGAGAAGGAAACTTCTATTTGCATTATCCTCATACATCGATTCTTTTGTAGTACATCCACTAACACAAACTGGACCTTCTACAACCTTGGTAAGTGTTCTACCTATTCCACCAATTCCCTTATGAACAACAGTTTTGGTTACTTTCTTTTTTGTCTGAAGCTCTCGTAGTGGCAATAACGCATCTTCAGCTCCATCCATATCTTCTATAAGAACTAACTTGTTTTGAAGTTCAAATTGACTGTAATAATAAAATGCGTTCGCTGATAGTTGAGTAATTTCTATTTTATCTTCAGCTGGAATTAAATCAGCTACTTTAGATTGTAAATGAGTTTTACCAGCACCACTCCTTCCAAATGAAATACAATGAAGCGGATTGTTTGTTTTTCTCGATGTAAAGATTAAATACATTAGAAGTCTATTAATCTCTTCACCTACGATTCCAGTTTTATCGATTAATTTATTTGTTTTCTCTAAGAGGTTTTTGGAGTGTAAAAACTCTAAAGCTTCTTTTTGCTCTTCTTCAGTTACTAGATATTCTCCACTATTATATTCTTCTTGCTCTTGAATTGTATCTAATCGATATTCTTCTAATGATTTGGTTAAAAAAATAATTGCTTTTCTTATCGTTACATATCTTATCTCTAAAACTTCAGAAATTCTTGAAATTAGTTTTTCTGTTTGCGTTCCATTGTACAGATTTAAATTGTGCCTGATAGCATTAAAATCATCAACTTTATTAATCTTCAATGTTACTTGTAACCTTGATAGGTTTTCATCATTCATTCCACCCAATATGTGGATTTCTATATCCTCAAAGATGAAGATGAAATGATTTTTGTTTTCTGTGTTAAGCTGCATTTTTATCGAATTTTAAATTGTTAGGAAATGCTTGGTATTTCTTACCATCCAATAAGTTACCTGCTTTCTTTTTATTTTTCCCTCCCCACTGTTTGAAGAAGAATGCCACATTTTGTATTTCACATTGCTCTTTTATATCTACTACCCAAGATTTCTCAATAGGTCTGGATTTAAAGCCAGATTCACCACCAGCAATTAACCAATCAATTCCTGATAAGTCCAAATTCTCCAGTTTTCCTAATAATGGTTCTGCGGAAATAAATTTGGTACTAGCTCCACAGTTCTTCAGACCATCCATTCTATGAACTACTTCTTTATCTTCAATAGAAACACCCATCCAAATATTATCAGACCATGTTAAATCTTTGCTGATTTCTTCCAAACGTTCACTTCGTTTAGTTAATACTTGATAAGTATGTTGCGGCGTTTCATTCATCGTTTTAAAGACTTTTTGAATAAATTCCAACGGTACATCTTTGTGAAATAAATCTGACATACTGTTTACAAACACGATTCTTGGTTTCTTCCATTTTAATGGTTCAATTATCTTGTCCCTGTGCAACGTCAGACCAAACCCATTTTGGTATCTAACATTACCCATTGCTTTTAATCTTTTTGCCATCACTTCTGCATAACAAAATTTACATCCTTTTGACACTTTATCACATCCAGTTACTGGGTTCCATGTGGTCTCTGTCCACTCTATACTACTTTTACTCATAATTATTATATTTTATTTTTTGGCATAGGAATTCCCTTTCAGGCTATGCCTAATTTTTTTGTTTTAAAATTTATTTTGTTTTTTGGGTGCAGTTATACCCTAAATGATACACTTCTTAAACTACTGACATTTTTCTGCTGTCATTTTCTAACGAAGAAGTACTATTTGTGTTGATTTAAACAACAAAAACCTTGTTGTTTGGGGTTTTTTCCATACTTTTGAGTTGTTATTAATTAATATTAGTCTGTTACTTAATAATTTAAAACTTAATAAAGTCTCGACTCCAATCGAGGCTTTTGTTTTTTTAACTACTTACTTATTATCTTTTATTAGAATCATGCAACTTGCAATACTTCTAAATCTTCTTTGATATACTTTCTAACTTTTGCCACAGTTCCCAAGGAAACTTCATACAACTTTACACATTCACGAACTGAAAATCCTTTCTTTAATCCTTCAATTACTTTATTGTATTTAGATAAAAACTTTTCTTTTGCTTCAGTAGTTCCTTTGTGTCTTCCACAATGAGTCCCTTTTAATCTGGCATTAGCCATTCCGCTACGGATTCTTTCAATTGTTAATCGTCTCTCGTTCTTGGCGAATAATGATAACATATGCAACATCATTTCTGTTTGCATATTCATTTCTCCATTCTCATCTAGTGTTTCCGTTTTTAAATCGTGCAAATAAATGCTAACACCATAACTGTGTAATTCTTCAACCAATTTTAAAGTTTCCAATGTTGAGCGTCCTAATCTTGAAACTTCAGTAACTAACACTTTTTCGAAATGTCCTTTTTTTGCTTCTTGTAACAATTGTTGAACGCCTAAACGGTCCTCATTGGATTTCGCTCCACTAATTTTTTCAGTAATAATGCTTACAACTTCATAACCATTTTTATCGGCTATCTTTTGCATATCTACCACCTGACGTTTATAATCTTGTTCTAATGTACTTGTTCTTCCAAAAATTGCTACTTGTGTCATAATCACTATTTTTTACTTTAAACTTTGTTTTTACCGTTATAAAAAAAGGTTGAACCGATTTTACGTTCATTTTACTAGCTTAACACCCTGTTTAAGGGGGCTATCTCCGTTATGGGGAATGCTTTACCTTTTTCCATAACACTTTTCAAAGATGGAAGGAAATATGTTCCTGAACAAATATTAAAACAACTATTTACCCTTCTAAAGCCCCGTCCTTATTGATTTTAACCATTTTCTAACTATTTCACTTTAGAGCATAAAAATCCATAGCACTATACCTATGTGACATGCAAATACGGCGAGTTAATTAAGTGAAATCGAATAGCAATTTTCTTAACTACTACAAAATTACTACTAATATTTCGTAAATAGAAGGAAAAATTTCATCTAACTATTTGATTATCAAAATATAAAACAATATTTAGGATTAGAGAAGTTGAAAAACTTCCCATCCTTGATGTTTTTTTGACCAAAATCTGTCTTTTCTCCTTGTCTGGACTATTTATCTCTAAAGAGATAATTGGAAAAGAAAAACAGTCCACTAAGGATTCTATCGATGTGTGATGGTCTTAGTGTTAGTCAATTGGCTTTAAAAGATTTAAACATACCCATAGATACTTATTTTGCCAGCGAAATTGATAAAAATTGCATTAAAGCAACTCAATATAACTTCCCAAATACAATCCAGATAGGAAATGTGAAAAATGTTGATGGTTATGCATTAGGTAAAATCGATTTGATTTCGTGTGGGTCAAGCTGTCAAAATTTGAGTATAATGAATAGTTCTGGTAGACTTGGTCTGGATGGTGAGAAGTCATCAATCTTCTACGAATGTGTTAGGGTATTGAATGAAGTTAAAGTAAACAACCCTGATTGTCTATTTATTTTTGAAAATGTTCAGATGCCAGATAGAGATAAAAAAATATTTACTGAATTATTAGGTGTTGAACCAATCAATATAAATAGTTCTAGTTTGGGTCCTGCCAATAGAAACAGATTATACTTTACTAATATTAAAAGTGTGATGATTCCAGATAATGATGGTGTTGCTCTATTTGATATTATCGAGAATGGATTTGTCAATAGAAATAGAGCTAATGCAGTTTTGACAAAAAATATTCCATTTACAAAAAATGGGTTAATCAGATATCTAACTAAATCATTGGGTCAAGTAGTTTTTCACGATAAAGAGTTTGCTGAATTACCGAAAAAGGAAAAATTAAAAATCATAGAGAATATGAACAACGATGAAGTAAAATCTCTATTTCGATTATTTACATTAAATGAATTGGAGCAGCTTCAAAACCTTCCTAAAGGTTATGTAAGTGATGTTCTAAAGCCTACTGCTTGTATAAAAAGTATCGGGAATGCATTTGATAAAAATGTGATTAAACATATTTTATCATTTGCTGAACTCAAATAAGAAAAGCTATGGATATTAAAGAATTAAATGACCAAATCAAACTGAAAACATTAGAGTCTCAAATCACAAAAGACCCTAAAAAGAAACAAGAGGTGAAAGACCAATTAAAAGTATTACTATACAAGAAAGAAATTGAGATTATTAAAGATAAAATCAAAAAAATATGTTGATACTTACTTTGGTTTATAATCAGTTCCGTTAACTTCATTATATCTAGCCAATCTTTCAGGATAAATGCGGAGCATATCAATATATTGCTCATCTGTAAATCCCATAGCTTTATATTTAGGATACTCTACTGCTTCAATTGCATCGTAAATATTCTTTTTAATATCACTTATATGTTTTATGTACTTAGCTTCAATCAAATCTTGCATCAATATCACTTGATACTCAGAACCAATATCAGTAACATTATCTTCTTCTAATTCTCCTGATATTCCTTCAGTTAAAATTTCAAATACAGAATATTCACTAATGAATAATTGATTGACGGCTATGTTATTTTCTTGCATGATATCAGTAAACAAAAATATGGTTCCATCATTCGATTTCAATCCATTTTTTAAAATAGACTTTTTGTTTTTTAGTGGAGAAATATGAAAGTAACTCATGATTCAAATTTTACTAGTAAATATATACAATCAGAAACTTAATAGACTTTAAATTTTAAGCAGATTTGTTAAGTATCTGAAGGTTACTAGATATGAAATATTGATTAATAAGACTTTTCTCAATCGTTTGTCGCTTATCTAATGATAGTTCATTAATTAGTGAAAATACCAAATCTTTAGAAGGTAAATATCTATTAATAAAAGTAAGCTTTGGTTGCCCTTCTTTTACTTTGGATTGTTCTTGTCTGTATTCTTGGTTTAAATCTTTTACATAGCCTTTAAATGACTTCCAATACCTTTTGACGGTGCTTGTACTTATGTCTAATTCTTCAGCTACTTTATGTTGAATAATCTTACCTTTTTTATTAAAATCCCAATCTTCAATTAATTCATATATAATTGATTCTGTTACATCACTTTTTAACTTTCCTAACTCCTTATTTACAACCAACATTTTTTCTTTACGAGTCATTTTTATTGATGGATTAAAAAGAATACGCCTTTCTTTATTGTAATATATCTCCAAAGAGTTTTCTTTCTTCTTCTTCAAAATACTATTAACTATTGCTCCTAATTCCTTTTCTTCTAACCTAGGATACATATTGCTATTAAATGTTTTAGCACAGTTTATTAAGAATTGATAGCTGACATGGTTATTAAGCATAGCATATTGAGACAAACAATAATACATAGTTGTATTTCTTTTACCCTTTTCAACTCTGAATGGTACAAATGGGTCACAAACCTTTACTTTTTCATCTTGAAATATAATGTATGGTAAAGATAGATTCTCTTTAAAGTAATCATCAATGTTATTGAATCTATATTTCGTATTACTAGTATTTAAAAAAGTATCATTCCTCCCCATACACTTCTCTTCTTTTTTTATAGTATGGGATGAGACCTTTTTAGTTTCCTTGTAAGCATATACTAAAGAATTAGAATTGTAATATATATCTGGGTCGTAACTCAATACTGTTTGTTGTGTAGCTTTAGCTGCATGGATATCTGTTTCTACATTTAATAGGTTAGATATTTCTTGATATACTTCTTTAAAATTATTTAATGTTAGATTTTCAACTCTAACTAATACTCCATATCCTAGATTAGATAAAGATTTCCATTTAGCAAAAATGTAATTGTTGTGATTCATATTTATATCCTTATCGATATCAATATAAATAAGACCCGTAGGTTCAGTTATATTTTTATTGGATGCTGACTGATTAAATAGAAAATTAAATCTATAAGTGGGTAGTAGGTTTGTTTTAATAGAGTTATAGGTGTCATGACCTTTACCGTATTCTCTAGCTTTATTAATTAATAATATTTGGTCATCACCATTCTTTACTTTATTTATAAAATCTTCAATTTCTATTAGAGATTTTACCTTTGGTTTTTTGATATTTTCATAACAAGATACTTTCATAATTTTTTTTTGTTTTAAAATACTGGAAATAAAAAAAAAGTAAAGGAAAAAGGAATACTTTATTTAAAAAAAGCTATTAACCGTACTTTTTGGTCAACAAGTCTCACGCTTTTGCTGGAGGACCTATTTTAGAAATCATTGTTTTCAGTATCAAATGGGAGTGAGGGGTGCGTAGGGTCTGTAATGTATTCAATATTTTTCAAGAATTCTATAGACCCCCTCAACGTATTTTTCCTTACATAACCTTCAAAAAAGCAATAAACAGAGCCAATCTGATATGCGGAAAAATTTTTCTTAGATTTTTTTTGGAGAAATTTTTAGACCTTATCAAGGTCTTTAATTAATTCACAGACATCAACATCTAATTCTTTGGCAATTTTTAATAGAACATTTACAGAAATATTTCTCTTGCCTTTTTCAATACTAAATATATAGGTTCTGTCTAATCCACAACGACCAGCAAACCTTTCTTGAGATAGATTTTTTGATTTCCTATAATCTCTTATTCGAATTCCTAAAGTTTCTTGAATACTCACATTACAAATGTTGCATTCTACAGACTATCGTACAACGGACTATAGTCAACATTTTGATATATTTTACCTACATTTACGGTAAAAAACATGGATTTAGCTGAAATAAAGGAGACCTACGATAAATTTGATGATTTTACAATTGAAAGAATTGTTCATCAAGATATCAATTCATTAGAGCAAAATGTTCTACTTGTTTTACGTGAGCAAATAATAGATAGAAAACTACCTCTTGATTTAGTAATGAAAGTAGATGCTAAGATTAAAGAAGTAAGAAAAACTCTTGAAGAAAAACAAAAATTGCTTGAGCAAAAGAATAAAGAAACTCAAAAAGAATCTTCAAATATTCCTAATCAATCCAATCTGTCTGAGAAGATAGATAAGCTGAATGATTTGAAAGAATTACTTCAATCAGGTGCTATAGATGAAAGTGAATTTGAAGTGTTGAAATCTGGGGTTTTAAAATCAAAAGACCCATTAAAACCAGTTGACCCTAAAGAAAGAACATTTGAATCTTTTACAGTTCTAAGCTTTGTAAGTGCTATTGTAGCTTGGTTTGCTTATGGTATAGTATTTACTATACTATCAATAATATTCTACGGTATTGCACAGTATAACTTTAAAAACGATAAAAGGAAGAAATTATCGGGTAGAATCTTTCATAAAATTACAGCAGTAATTATAATTATAACATTCTTTTATATATATAGAAAGTTAATCGAGATAAACACCGCTCAAAAAATATTTTATTAAATCTTTCAATTATGAATAATCAATTTATATGGCGACCAAATGACAATAGTGATAGAACTAGACTTCGATACAGTTTAGAAGCTGAACATTGGTTAGATGCTTTTGAAAACGCTCAAAACAGAAGAAAGCATGTATCTATTAGAGAAACTACTTCAGTTTTAGGTTTGATATTATCTTTTGTTATTAATGTGGTTATATTGATTGTAATTGGAATCGTCAGATTAATTAAATGGGCTAGGTCATAGCTTATTTGTGCATCACCGTTTCTAAGATTTTACCTTTACCAACATATTAATTAAAAAGTATGTGTTTCACATACTTTTTGTATGTCAAATACATACTTCTTTGTGAAATAGTAAATTTAGTTTTACCATTCATAACATAGTAAGGACAATCCCTTATTTCTAGGAGTGATTACCTTAATTACAGGGATTGTCTGATGTTATGTTCGCTTGGTGGGAAAATTTGCTATGAAACCTACCCCTCCTTATTCTTGTTCTAGAATTTCTACAATTCTTCCTATACCTATCTTTCCATCATCATAGATACTAAATCTATCACCTATAGAAATTGGTCCACTATCTTCTAACTTTAATGAACTAGTAATGTCTATCTGTCTAGGTTTAGATGATGAAAGTGTTTTCTGATTGTCTAAATGAACAATAGCATCTAATGCAGAATAGGTGTCAGTTTCTTTATTTACTTTAAATTTAAATAGATAAGCATATCCATTAGATAGCTTATTAGGTGGATAAATAGAAACTTCAGCTATGTATTTTTGAGATATCTTTTTCATAAGTACTAAGGTATAAAACAAAAAACCACTCCGAAGAGTGGTTATATTAAGAATTACTTTTTAGTAATCTCTTTTTCATCCATTTTGACAAAATAATAACCTGTATCATCAAAGATAGTAATGTAACTATTATAGTTTCTAGTTGACTCATTCCAATAGACATTTCCCATGTCTACTTGTTTGGGATGAGGCAGGATACTATCAGTATATCTTAAATAACAATATTCTAACCAGTCGTTAAATCTTAATTCACGTCCTTTTATAATAGACCATCTTCCTTTGTTAACATAAAAAGGTGGTGTTTTATTTTCTAAACTATCTTTATTTATATAGAGTTTTTGAACAAAAGAGGAGTCTTTATTTACCTCTAATAATTGATAATCTCCTCTAGGAAATTCAAAGGCATAAGTTCCTAAAATTTCATCAGTTATTTCACTTGCTGGCTGCCAACAAGAACAAAGACTAACTAGTAAAAAACAACATAATGTTTTTATAATTTTCATGTTTAATAAGTGTCTGTTTACTACACTGTTCTTCCATTTATTCAAAAAAAGCACTCTTTTTACAGAGTGCTTTTAATAGAATAACCATTATTAACTATTTTGGAGTATTTTCTAAAGGATTAACAGACATATCTTCTTTTGACTTCTCAAAACTGGTAGAAGATTCTCCATCTGGACCTATATCTAAATAATAATTATCAGTAATCCATAAATACATACTACCAAGTAATTCATAATCCTTGCCTTTTTCATTAAAGGTTTTCCAGTCACCAATCTCTATAGCACAGTTGCCTTTTTCACTTTTCTTCCAAGTACCACTATGAGATAGTTTAATGTCTCCTTCTTTATAATAATGTTGAAATGTTCCATCTTTTTTGATATCTAACCAGTTAATAGCTTCATTATTATTATAACAATAGTATCTACCTGCTAATTTATTCCAATCACATGAACGAAAGCTCAAACAACTTTCTAATATTAAAAATATTGTTATGAAAAAATATTTTTTCATTGCTCTATTGTTTTTCCAATTTAAAAGTAGCATTTATATTCTGTTTAATAGTGGACAGTATTTTGTTCTTTTTCCCTGGAGTTCTTTTATAATTCTCTACAAAAGGTAAATGAAGATATAAAGACTTTCTACTAGTAGAATTATAAACTTGAATAATCAAATTTTGGTCTTTAATACTGACCCTTGCGCTAGCTCCTCCAACAAAGAATTGAGATGGATTTGAATCTTTATGTTTTCTGTAAGATTCCTTCCATGATTCAGGATTCCACCCACCTATGTCTGGACTAAATTCAAGAGTAATAGTTTCTGTTTTAGTGTCTCCAAGGCTATTAAAATCATAACCTTGCTTTTGTAGTTTTTCAGTAAACTCTTTAACTATTTCTTCTAAAATCCTACCCTTCATAAAACTTGTAGCAAAAGGATGTTCTCCAAAGTCAAAATTTCTTGTTTCTAAACCTGTTCCTGTAGCAAATTCATATAACAAAATTCCAATTGTGATTAATTCATCCTTTTTAAAATATCCTTGCTTATCTTCTTCAGAAAGTTTAGATAAATCAATTCCTTTTGCATAAAACCCAGCTGTTTCTTTTAACGCTTTAGAAGTTGCTTTGTCTAAATAATTCTGCTTTTTAGCATCTCTGCAATCACCTCCAGGTCTAGAACAATCCATCCACTGGTCATTAGTTAATCCATCACCTCCAACTGCTTCTGCATCAGCTCCACTTGGGTCAGCAAAGAATATCGGACTATTATCAAAAGCAGTATAAGTACTCATAGAAAAGTGAGTAACAGGGTCTATTCCTGTAAATCTACCAATAGTTGGGTCATAGCTTCTAAATTCCATCTCATACAAGCCAGTATTCTCTTCTAGTTCAATACCATTGTATTTAAACTTCTGAGCAGTACTATTCCCATTTGAAGAAGTTACGTTATTATACCCTTTATGTTTTAAGCCAAAGGGATAATAGTCTACGACCTTTTTTGAGGGCTTTTGATGTTTTTTAGCCTATCTACCTCTTTATTAGAGTTTATTTCAATGAACTTTATTTCTAAACTAACTTAAGATTTTTTACTTATCACTTACTCAATTTCAAAATTCGAATTGCTCCTTGAATTACTAAAACAAAAACAATTGTTCCAACGATCAAATCTGGTTTGTTAGAGTTCATCCAATTTACTAAAAGTCCTGCTGAAATTACTCCTAAATTAATAACCACATCATTTGACGTGAAAATCATACTAGCTTTCATATGTGCTTCTTCTTTGCTTTTTGATTTTTGTAAAATGTAAAGACAAATCCCGTTTGCAATAAGGGCGAAAATCGAAACGATAATCATTGTCGAAAAGTCAGGAAGTTCCTCAGCTCCAAAAAAACGTCTCAATACTTCCAAAAACCCAATTACTGCAAGTGTTATTTGAAAGTACCCTGCAATCTTAGCAATCCGCTTCTTTTTAATCATTGTTCCTCCAACTGCAAAAAGACTAATTCCATAAACAAAACTATCCGCCAACATATCCAAACTGTCTGCCACTAACCCCATAGATTTTGAAATCAACCCTGTTGTCATTTCGATAATGAAAAAAGCAAAATTGATTGCAAGTACAGACCATAGTAATTTTTTTTGACTGGAGCTCTCTACAAACTTAGTTTGATCCGTTTGTTCGGTCAAAAGTTTTCTCCCTCCTAAATTTAATTCAAGAATTGATTTTTCAATTTGCTCACTTTCTCCTTGGTGAAAAACAGTTAACTTTCGGTTAGGAATATCAAAGTCTAGATTTTTAATATTTGAAACCCCATCTAATTTCATACGAATTAGATTTTCCTCTGACGGACAATCCATCTTTGTAATTTCAAATATTGTTTTTTTCATATTAACTATAACAGTATGACTGGAGGTTATTTCAATGAACTTTTACTGATCATTAAATTAATACTTTGTATTCTCCCAGTTCATAGCAATCCACTTCTTTACGTTCTCTTGACTTCGAATATTCCCAGGTAATTCGTTTTTAATCATTTTTTCAATCTTTTCAGCTGTAGATTTATCTTTTAAATCATACATTTCCATGAATTTGTTTATGAAATACACGACTTCATATCCTTCATTTCTGTTTAAAAATGTACTGTCTGGCTTACCTGTAACTTTTGGATCATCACCATCAATCGCTGTCCATGAATAATTATCATAAACCAAATCACTTTTATTTATCACTCCCATACTTTTTCTTTTTTTTATTTTTCAATTACTGAGTTTAATTTTATCTCTAAGATTTTGCTTCTAAATTCTTTCTTACTTATCTGCCATATATCTGCCAAAACCATAGTTTATCTGCCATATATCTACCAAGGTTATTTTAGCTCATATTTTGCCCCTTTATTATCACCAATTTTTTTAATAACATCGACATCCAATAAGCCGTTTAAATCTCTAATAGCTGTTCTATAACTAGTCTTAAACTCTTCTTGATAAATTTTACTTGTAATTACTGAGTTATCTTTCAAGTAATCTATTGCTTTTATCTGTCTTTTATTCAACTCTAAAGAAGCTAAGAATTCAGGGTTTGTTCTATTCTTGAATAAGGTAATTGCAACACCTCCTGTTAGTTCTTCTATACTTGGTTCAAGTAATCCTGCTTTTTGACACTCTTCAATAATCTTAATAGTTCCACGACCCCAAGACTCAACAAATCCAGCTCTGAAAAAAGTTCTTGCAATATTCGGGTTTCTTGTAATAGAGGTATGATCTATTTTTAATTTTTCAGGAGTCAGTGGGCTTAATAATTCTCCTTGATTCCAAAACCTAATTCGGTCGGGATATACACTAATCTGTATTGGAGAATTTTCATACGTTCTATGAGTAAAAGCATTGAGTAATATTTCCCGAACTGCGTCGTATGGATATTCATAAGTTTCAATTCTTTGAATTCCTTCATAACTAATAGAAGTATCTATAAATCTTGTGAATAAAATTTTAAGAGTCTGGTCAAGTTGCTCAAAGAGATTTCCTTCCACAATTTCTTGAGAAAGTAATTCTGAACTTGATTTTCCAAATTTTCCGATTTTAAGAAATGAACTTACATAATACTTCATTGGATTCTTCCCAAAGAGTAAGATAGCAGATCGTGTTATCTTATCTCCATCAATCAATCTGAGTTTTTCAAGCACTGATTTTCTATCAAGAGATTTGTCATTAGAGTTGATTCTTCCTGAATCAATACCAAACTGCAAAAAATCTTTTATGGTCTTTTCATCGATATCATCTAGGGTAGAACTGGACTCAACAATATCATCCCAAGTTTTCCCTGTTTTCTTAAGCAAAAACTCAGTTAAATCATTTCCACGAAGCTCTTGATTGGTACTTCCTGAACGATAGTAGTATTTTCCATTATAAGAAATACCATTGCTGTAGGGCTTTGTAATGATTTCAATGAAATGTTTTCCGCTTTCTTCAAAATGGTTAATATCACAAATGACTCCTAGCTTACTTGAAATCTTGTTCGGTAGCTCAACCAAGAGTCTTTCATGGTCTGAGATTCCAACAACATTACCCTTATCATCCTTCCCAATGTACAAAACACCTCCACTTGCGTTAGCAAACCCAGATATCCATTTTAGATACTCGTCTCTCCAAGACTGCTTCCATTCTATATTTTGTTTTTCAATCATGACTCTATTCTATTACGACAACTACAAAACTCAAAGTTAGAATATTTTTTATTCAAAAAAAGGAGTGGAGCGGGGGAATCGAACCCCCATGCTATAATCTTGATAAGTTGATATAAATAATCTGTTCTATGAGTCACAATTTTCTAGGCTCCACACTATAGCACCCACTCCACAAATCACGCTTATTAGTTTTTTCATATTATTATGTTTTAGTAATTCATTAATAAAATATTTAATAATGAAGCTAATCCAAAATTCTATGCTCATAACCACTTCATAAATTACATCAACTCTTGTACACAAGAAGTTTAATTTCTTTTATTATTATCATCTGATGATATGCTTCTTAGAATTGAAACTCCACTTGTCATATCCTCTTAAATGAGGAGTGAGATCAATATGTAGCTGTAGACATTCCATAGCAGTCCAAAGCTACAGAAATTTAAAAACAAGTCCTAATTATTTTTTTGGTTGTATTAAATAAAAACGTATGTTTATCAGCGGAGAGTTTATCTCTCCACTTTTTCTTTTTCATAGCAATTTTCCCACTCAAACTTTGAGTGGGTTTTTCACTTCTACGAATATCGATCGACTTAAGAGTTCAATCAAAATTCGTCAGACATGATATCTCTGATATGTTTTGGGTCTCTACGTGTTTCCCTATTATCTCTAAACAGATCATCTCTAGGTATAATTTTCATATTGATAACCATCTTTTTGAATCCAAGCACCACAAGCATATTCAATTCCTTTGCGAAAAAAGAAATCTTTAGAAAGTTCAATCTCACCTATAAAATCAGGTTGAGTTGGTTTTATCTTGTTTAAGTTTTTTATTAAGAGTGTTCTTACACTATTATCAAAAGACTCTTTAATTTCCACTTTGTCAATATACTTTGTGAGTTCTTCTTTTAATCCTCTTATGAACTCAAATCCAATCACACTCTTATCTTCGTTTTTCACTACTAGAAGCAAGCCTTGCTTTTCTAGTTCATTGACAATGCTCCATGTTCCTTGATAATTATCCTTAAATACTTCTTTAAAAATTTTGCTCTTATCACCTATATGAACCATTCGTGCCAAAACCTCCAGATGATTATAATCGAGTTGTGGTAATTTATCGGTGAGAGTGAGTTCATCTTTTTGCTGCTCATAAGAAATGTTTCTCTCTTCTCGATTCTTTTTTAATTTGTCTCTATTTATTGAACGACAAACCTCACAGCGGTTAACTGTTGAGTTTATTTTTTGTTTAAATTGAGTTTGAGAGGTAACATTATATTTCAAAATTTCTTTGCAATCAATACATTTCTCTTTTGTTATTAAACAGAAAGAATGTTGTTTCACAAGCCCTACCAATTTTGGTTGTGATATCTCATATTTCTTTTTTAATGAAGTTGGGGTATGAGCGAACTTTTCATTTTCATACAACCAGTACTCATTAATCATTTTATTTTCAAGTTCAGTAACCATTGGAGATATTTTAACTTCAAAAGAAATATTCATACTTTTTAATTATTTTTAATAAAAGCTATCATTAAAATAGTTAGAAATTTGCTTGTTAATTTCTGGATACAATCTAATTAACAAAAACCTGTTCTTGAAACCTTCTTTATAGCTACACATTCCATTGAACTTTTGAAGTTTATTCAAAAAAGTTCCTTTTTTATCTAAACTCATTAAGGTATCCCACAAGCCATAATGCTTGAATGCCATCTGAAAAATTCTCCAGTCTTCGGCATGGTGACTAATTGCATTATTTGCAAATTGTACCCAGCTACCTTTCTTGTAATTAAATCCTATTATCTCGTTTCTTTTTATACTTTCTAAAATACAAAGCAATTTTCGTTCCTCATATAATTCTAATCTTAATAATGGATCTTTTATTTTTTTAATCACATTGAAAAAGAGAATCATAGAATCGCTAGTAGTTTTATTTTCATAAAAGTTAATCAATAATTCTTCATCTTTTGAGTCGATTAAAAAACCTCTGTAAGCGAGATAGCGAAATAAAAACTCTTTATACATAATTTTTTCATTATTCAATAAATAGTAAAGCACTGATCTTCCTTGATGGTCATTCTGATTAACATCATATTCAATAGCATTACAAAGTAAAATAAACTTAAGAAAGCTTAAATCGTCATTATCCGCAGTTTCAATCCAAGCATGAATCGCTGGTTTTTCAACTCTATTTTTTATATTTAATTTCTTGTTTAAGAGTTTTTTTTGACTATAATCTAACCTAAGAATATCTTTTTCAATACTCTTGTAATCATAACCTTTATTTTGCTTTTGAAATTTTATATCATCAATAATAGATTTTACTTCTTCTTTTTTTCTTTTTTTAGCTAGTTTTAATTCATGCTCTATTTGAATTTCTTGAGCTCTTTTCTTTTCTTCGGCTCGTTCTAATTCATGTTTTATTTTAATGTCTTGATTTTTCTTAATTTCCTGACGCACCTCATCAACTCTATAATCAAAATCGAAAAAGTAAGCCTCGTACTTACCTTTTTTAAATGTTAATTGATGAAGTGAGACAGACTTTTTTCTCCACTGGTACCTGATTTCGTTTCTTTCATTTGCATAAGCCCATTTATAACTGCAAATCATTTTAAAGGATTTAGAGTGATCATCTAAACTAAAGAAGTTTTGAGATGGATGTAAATATTTAATATCCTTAACCATTTGATCTTGTGAATCCAGATTTATGTTATCCAAAATCCATATTAAAAAATATCCCTTGGAATTATAGAAATTGACTCTACCTAACATATATTTTAAAGGAAGCTTTGAAAGTTGAATTTCAAAGACTAGTGTATTATCCTTGTATGTACAAAGAACATCAGGTCTTCGTCGATTGCCTTCATCAAAGACAACCTTGTTATCAATATGAACACCTTTAACTCCTTCTTCTTTAGAAATTTGATTACCAATTTTATTTTTTAGTTCAATGTGTCTATCACTCTCACGAACTACGTGAAACTCCTTGATAAGTTTCATTTCATCTTCAGAAAACTTACTTTCTTTCAAAATACAAGAGTCAGTTCCTTTAGCATGTTTGAAATGAACTAAACTCTTTTTACTTGTTGAAACCTCTAACTTTTGACCACATTCACAGCATGAAAAATCATACTTTTCTTCGTGATATTCTCTTCTTACTTGGTAGGCTTCTTGATACGTACTAAAAACATCTTCAACAAGAAGAGTCTTTTCAGATAACTTATCATAAGCCATTCCTATTTTTCTTCCATAACCCATCTTTGTTTATTCTAATTTCATACTTGTTTTTTCTTTCATAACTATAGCTATATCAGGTCTTTTTTTCTTCAATACACTATCAAATAGTTTCTGAATAAAAGATGCGACCCAATATTTAGAATCTTCTTCTGGTGTTAACCCTAATTCTATATAGTCTCTATAATCACTTGATGACATATAGTGTTGATTAATGGTAAACATATATGCAAAATGCTGAACAAAAATATTATCCAAATCATTCAAAAATATACCTAAATCTTTTATTCTATTTAAATCATGAACTTCATTGTCATTAGCTAATAAGTTTCTGTAGAAATTATAGTGTGTGTGATCATTACATCTACTTCTTATCTCTTTGTACCTATCATCTTTATTAAGTAATTTAGTTATATGACTTAAGCATTCATCATTTTTAATATATCTTGAAAGCACTCGGTACTCAGGAATTGTAGCTGTTCCTTTAATCCAGTTATTTATTTCTCCAACAACAATATTTTCTAAACCATAATTATTTTTCAAGTACAAATTATTATAGATGTTTATCATTGTTACATCATAAAACTTACGGAGGAGAGCATAAGCATCATTAACCCTACCTTTTTGAAGAACTATTTTGATAGATTCTATGGTTCCCTGAATTGATGAATAAGTATAAGTATCTATATTAATTAACGCTAACGTACCTCCAGTTATCCATGACATTACACTAAATGACAGTGATTCATAAAATTTTATATAACCATCTAATTGATGAAAAACGATATGTTTACAATACTCATCACCTAACTTTTCTTCTGTTGTTAATTCTCTAATTCCCATAATTAGTTCATTTCTTTATAATAATCTATTCTAACCCAGCCAGTTTTAGGAATATCATCTTTAAAGTCTTCAAATGCAATTCGCATCCATTTTGTTTTCATTTCTAGTATTCTTACTACTTGCCCTTTTTTAACTACTCCAAGATTTTTTGACCTATAATCTCTTCTGATTCTCAAGTGATTATCTATTGAAGATTTTTTGAAAATTGCGATTTCTTGATTTACACGTTCTTGATTATGAAAAATTTGCTCAAGAGATTTCTTTTGCTGAATTAGCTCATCATTAATTGTTGTAGTATTTTTCTTAATTATAGATTGAGTATTCCTATGGGACATTTGATTTGTCATTGATATTTGGATAGCGAAAGAAATACTTATAATCCATTGGATATTTGCAGTATTTTTAAACAAATTCTTTACAATAAGCTTGGCATCTTCATAGGCTTTTCCTAAATTTTCATTTATCCATAAACTAAATCTTATATACAGATCTTCTAGTTGTATAACTTCATATTCTTCATCCTCATGAAGCAATTTTTCTAGCTCTTCGAAGAAGCCTTTAACTTCTTTTTTATGTACAGTATCTTTAAGTATCTCTTCAATTACTTCTAGCTCATTGTTAAAATCTTCTCTATCTCCAAATGCTCTAAAGACACTTCCAGACAAGTAATCTTCAGTTCTTGTTTTTGATATTGAATCAAAGTATTTGTAATGATATTTTGAAAAACCTAAAACATTTAAATCGGATAGAGTTCTTGATAGATTTGAACTAAACTCAATATATTTATCATAAGATTTTCTATTATCTACAATTGTCCTGTTAATCTGATTATAGAAAATCATTTGCCTTGAGGAAGCACCACTAATAACATTATTTAATTGGTTAATTATTTGCCTTGTTTCTTTAAATGGATCGGTTGCTCCCCAGTTACCATGAATTCTATTTATACTTCTATTTACTAGGCTATTATCAATTGTTCTTAAATATTGCATAGTGGAGATTTCTCTTATTCTTTTATTTGAGAAATCATCAAATGGAGTTCTTACTCTATCTAAATAATCTAATCCAGCTGGAAAACCTAAGTATTTTTTATTTCTATGTAGATTACTGCCTCCTGCAATCCTATCTAGATAAGTTCTTTGTGAATCTATTATATGTCTGGCAGGGCTGGAAAAATTATTTATTCCTAGTTTTCTTACTGCTTCAAAAGCAGGGTTTTTAGGGATTAATCTATTTAAAGTTCTTGTAGTTTGTTCATATGGAGTAAGTATTCTTGCTCTTTTTTCAGAAATGAGTTCTTCAATTTTTTTGAGTAATTTTTTATCAGTTAATTGATTCTCTCTACTTTCAATTTTTTCATATTCTTCCGTAGAAACATTCAATTTAACTGCCATTTCTTGGGCAGTAAGACCTTTAGATTTTCTATATTTTAGTAACCTTTCCTTCATCTTAAAAAATTTTCAAAAAGGTACTAATAAAATTAATGATTAAGAAATAGAATATGATGACTCAACCAAAACATAAAGACTCTCTCTAGGTCATCCTGAAATACTAATTCTTCAAAATGATAAAATCATTGTTTGCCTATGAGTGGATTTATTTTTTCTCTTTGTTTAGATTCAATAATTGGTAAAATTATATTGTAATGATCAACTGGACAGTTAATAGTTTTCAATCTAAATCGCTCGGTAAACAAAAACTCTCTTGCATTTAATTTTAAAGCAAAAGTCGTTTTATGTAGTTCTTTGAAGATATGCTCATGAACCCTTCCTTCTATTCTTTTTGATATCCCAATATATAAAGGAATCCATTCTTCAAGTTCATGATGATTTCTTATCCTTTTCTTTTTTAAGTTTGGGGTATAACTTTTTACATATCTTTCATCTTCCCACTTTGGCTTGAAGTCCTCTAACCATTTACTGAAGGTGTTGAAGGTGTTGTTGTTTTTGATTTCTATAAGATATACGCCTGGGTAGTTCAATGTTCTCCACGGAATTTCAGAAATGTGTTCTTTGTTCAATGAGAACTCACAGATAACATTAAACTCTAGCTTGGTTGCTTCCTTTTTTAAAGTTTCAATGTGATCTCTAATAGCATTATCTATTTTTATAATTTCATCCATATTGACAATCTTTAGCTTCTTCCTCGAGCTCTTAATTCTTTTATATACTTACCAAGTATTTCTAAATCACTACCGACTTCTTCAGAATCTGGCATAGTTTCAATAAGTTCTCCTGCGCTATCATGACCATTAAACATGGTAGAGCATTTGGACATATTATCTTCTACTAACTGATAGTCGTCTAGTGTTAAATCAATAACTTTTTTCAATCTATTTGTTTGAATTGCTCTGCCAAAACGTTGAACTGTTTTATTAAGGATAAGTTCTTCAATCAAGCGTTCCCAAGTCTCTCTAAGCTTCCCATAGAAAGGTTTTACTCTTTCGTTATAAAGTTCTTCTGTTTCATCTTCTTCGGTTTTTATTAAAACTTGATGCATGTTTTTCAATTCTACTAACCTTCCCTTAACTGAAAGAGCGTCCCATGGAGGGTTTGAAGCAGGTATTCCTGTTTCTGTTTTCTTACGTGTAAGACTCTTTATTTCAAAAGCACAAGTAAGTTTAATTGATTCTTCTTGAAGCATCATTAAAAAAGCAATATCATGAGTAAAAACAATAACCTGCCTATCATTACCCTCTTCGACTATTCTATTGGCGATCTTACGCCTCCATTTGTGATCAAGAGAAGATACAGGGTCATCAAAGATTATCGTAGACTTATGTTCTGAAATTGAAAGTTCAGATAAAAATGTTGCTAACGAAATACATCTATGTTCCCCTTCACTTAAGATATCTTTAAGGCTAATCCCTGTGCCATAAGAAGAATCTAATTGTAAATAGTGGTATTGGCGACCTCTAACGCCTTTGGTTCCCATGACTATTTCAATATTCTTAAAACCTAATTTTTTTAATTCACTCTTAAAGTTTGCTTCAAGAGAATCCGTCACATATTTCTCAGATAAGCTATTACTAAAAAGAGTTACGTTTCTCGTATTGCATTGAGAAGAACATTTACGTAATGCTACAATAAGCTTCTTGCGCTTAATCTCTTCTTCTGTTTTCTCTTTATGCTCTGTCAATTTTTTTATCGCAACAAGATTTGCATACTTGTTTTCTAGAGTTTCTAACTCTTTTTTGATTGAAGTTTTACTCAAGCTTTCGTTACTTGTTTGATAACTGGAGATAAGAGCATGTATACTACCTAAAAGAGTTGCATCAAGTTTTAAAGAGCTAATACTATCAACTTTTTTTAAACTTCTTAGTATGGTGAGGGTTTCTTCTCTTTTGTTTTTAAGAGCTTCTAGAGAAGCTTCATGAATATTTTTAAAATCTTCAAGAATTCCTGATATCTCATCTATGGTAGGTTCATATTCAGTAAAATCAAAGTTTATATTTTTATACTGTTCTATGATTGTATCTAATTCTTTGTTTGCTTGACTTAATTGTTCTTGCAAATCTGCTTTTACAAACTCTTCAAAGTTCTTGAATCTGTTTTGAGCTTCTTCGCCTAATTCTTGAAGGCAAAGAGGGCAATTATCGTTTTCACTTGAACTCGGAAAAGACCCATCTCCATTAATATTATCGTAAAATTTTCTAGCACTTTCCCAAAGTTTTTTCCATTGTTCATTCCCTATATTATTCATTGGTAAATTAGAAAATGCTTTTTCAGATGCTATCTTAGAAGCTTCAGAGATAAGTACAAAATTATTAAGCTTGTCCTTTACATCGTCAAGGTTTTTTTGTGAGAAATTATCTTCAAGTAATTTATACTTCGTTTTAAGTGAATTGAATCGTCTAATTTTTAGAGTATTTTCTTTTATCTCCTTAGCTGGATCAGTAGCTTTTAGTTTTGCTATGTTTTCAGATATTTGCTTGATTATTGAATCATCTTCTTCAGTGTGAGTTGTTAACTTATCCAACTCTTCTTTTTTGGAGTTGTAATTTAAGCCTCTTAAGAACTTTGACACTTCTGTTTCAATATCATCTAAGAGAAATGAGTAGTCGTATGAACCTATCTCAGAAATTTGTATTTCTGAACTGATTACAGACTCAACTTGATTACAAGCTTGAGCTAGCTTTTCAAGTACTATTAATCCAGAAGGAATAAAAGCGATTTCATCTTCTCCATCTATATAATGATTAGCACTCAAAGAATCAAAAACATCAATCGCATTGAGTAAATTACTATCTAATTCATTATCCTCCCAAGTAACCTCTCCATCAGTTCCGTCTTGTTGTGTATACTCAACTTTTGCTATTTGCCTTTTGCTGTGGCTCTCAGAGTCAAATAGATTAAAGTTGATTTTTGGTTTTATGCCTCTAGTATTACAAGTGTTCTTTAAAATCGAGACGTAACTAGACTTTCCAGAACCATTATCACCATAAATAACTGTCAAGCCTGTATCTGAAAAAGACAATTCTGAGCCATCTCTTAATGCATTTATGTTCTCATTCTCTTTAATTTTTTTCAGAATGATACTCTCTTGAGCCTCTGAATTACTCACAAGTAATTTTAACTCATCAATATTTATTCTTTCATATTCTAAATCAAAAATCCCATTTTCATGCTTACAGATTTTTGCTAGATCATCTATATCTTCTTTACTTAAATCTTTATTTCTAATGATTCTGTTAACAGCTTCTTGCCAGAATAACGGTTTATTTTCAATCCAATTTATGATATCGACTAGTATTGCCATATTTAATATTATTACACATCCAAAATAGTTTAAAACACTCTGATAGACGTACGGTTTTCCGCATTTTGCAAACACAGTATTATATTGCTTACATAAAATTCAATTTAAGAACTTAGTAAATGCTTTTGGTAGGTATAAATACCTGATTTCAAGAAATAGGATGCAAAGTCTCAATCAAATCATGAAGGTTTTCCAAATCATCTTGTAGATATCGTTCCGTTGAAGATATATAACGATGTCCAGTCATGTACTGAACTTCTCTAATATTATTGTTCTTTAACCAATGAGAAATTACTGAAGCTCTAATTTGTTTGTTGTTGGTGACTTTGTGATTGATTCTCTTGAGCTTTACAAAGATTCGGTTAATCAGTGCAAAATTTTCTGTTCCGCAGAGAAATAAATCATTGGAGTAGTTGTGTAGCTTTTCCTGTAACAGTTCTCGATGTTTTTCCAGATACTGAATGATAGGAATCATCTGCTGTGGTTTGAGTTCCAATACTCTGCTATTAGACTTTCGAGTACTTGGAATGTAGATTCTTCCTTTCTCTAATTGTATGTGGTCGTATTGTAATGCTCTCAGAGTAGTAGTGCTTAATCCCTGATAGACCATAAGTCCTACAATTACCTTGTTGCGAATCGCAACTGATATATTGTCAAAGGATTCTAACCTTTCAGTTTCATAACTGTAATACAAATCTTCAAGCTCATAATAGTCAAGTAAATTGTGGTTAAGTGTTCTACTTATTCCTCGAATATTGATGCTCTGTATTGGATTATCAAATCGCTGTTCGATTTCTACTAGAAAGTTGAAGTATATCTTCAACGCACCAACAATATGCCTCACGGTGTTTTTTGTGGGCTTTTCTGTGCGTAGTTTCTTTACATACTCAAGACACTCTTTGTAATCCATTTCTGAAGGAGTGTAGCCTTTCTGTGCGCACCAACGAGCAAAGAATTTCTTATATCTTGTATAAGACTCTATTGTGCTTTTTGCATAGCCTTGTCTATATAAATACTCTTTAAAATTCATTTTGTAATTGAACTTCTTTTTTAACCAAGTGGGTGTATATCTGAGTGGATTCCAATGACGAGTGACCAAGAAAGGTACTGATAGATTTCATTGGTACTTTGTTTTGAAGTAAATGTGTTGCAATACTATGTCGTAGGGTATGAAGGGTAATTCCTTTTTCTTTTATAGTTTCATTATCCGAAGATTCTATAATTGCTTCGAGTCTTAATGCAATTGTTTGATCTCCCATCCGCTTTCCATGGTTGGAAACTAGAAGTGAATCTGTTTCTTTGCTTCTTAAAAAATCCAATCGTCCATCATACATATACTCTTCAATCATTTGTAGATTGTGAGTATTAATAGGAACAAACCGTTCTTTATAATTCTTCCCTTTTCTTACATACACTCGTTGCTTTTCAAAAAGGATATCTGAACAATTCACATGGACGGCTTCATTTCTTCTAAGTCCACAACTGTAAAGTAAAGCTAAGATGGTTTTATCTCGTTGGCGGAAATGTTCTTCCATGTGTGAGTAGTCACACGCTTCAAAAAGCTGTTTGATTTCAGATTGAGTAAGAACGTTTTTAATTCTTTGCTGCTCTATCATTTCTCCCTTGAGGTGAATACCAAATCCTCTTTTGACATTATGTTCTTTCAGATACGTTTGAAATAATTTGAGTGCTTGCTGATGCTTATTTAAAAATGCTTTGCTTAAGCCACCTCCTCTTCGAGCATTGGCTCTTCCACTTAAACTTTTATAGTAATCTTTGATGGTGTGATTCGTGATGAGAGAAATATCTCTCTGTCCTTTTTTCTCTAGGTAGTAAAAGAATTCTCTTAGATGACTTGGAAGATTATATACCGTAGATTCAGCATATCCCAATACTTCAAGCCATGAAGTATAGCTCTCTAAAAGCGTCTGAAATGTCTCGCTATGTATTGGTAATTTCTTCATGTTATATCCGTGCAGTTATTCATTTTTAACAGTGGATTTTATCCACCTTCCTTTATGTTTTTAAAATTTGTGGCGACCCTATCGCCAATCTTTGATTTTCAAATACTTACCCTCGCCATTTTAACAGTGGCGACCCTGTGGCGAGCATGGCGGTCGAGAAGATCGACACCTAAGGTATTTTTTACCTAAGAGGTTTCTAATCCCAGACTTTCTAGACATACATCTAATGCTTGGTTCACACTCTTTTCTAAATCTCTAAACTCATCTACATCTACAATTTTATAAGAATAAGAACTGCCTTGAGTTTCTTCTAGCTTTTTGATATACCCTTCTTGTAATAGCAAATGGTGGTATCTACGTAGTGTACTCTCGGCAATTCTAAAATTCTTACGGATTTCACTAGCAGTGAACATCTCCTCCTTTTTCATCCCCAAGTAAGTTTTTAGCTTCTCAAGGTAATTTCGTGTGGCTCCGTTTAGGGAATCTGACTTTCTAAGTAAGATTTCCTTAATCAGATCGTTTGCCATCTTAATATCGTCTAGTGTAGTTTCAATGTATTCTTCTCCTGTTTCGGTATCATATTGTTTATCACGCTGATGTTGGTGATAGAAAGTAACCGCTTCGATAAACTGCAAATAATGAGCATTGGTTCGTCTTGGTTTAAATACTGATTTAGGCAAAGTCAGGTATTCAGCAAATGGGTTGATGACCTTGATTGGTTGAATTAATCTTTGCGCATTGCTCAGAAGCTGTGCTGCTGATAATTCATCTTCCATACTTATTTTGCCTGCGGAGGCTCTCCGCTGATGGTTCATGATACGTTCGTCTTGCTCTTCACTCTCATCGATGTAGAGTAGAAAGCTTCTATTCGAGTTGTCTTCGTATAGACTTTCTTTGGTAGTACATCCTGCAACACAAACTGGACCCTCAACAACTAGGTTGGTGGTTTTTCCTTGTCCTCCCATACTTTTTTGAACCACTGATTTTGAGATACGCTTTTTGGTCTGTAATTCTCGTAAGGGGTACAACACATCATCTGCTCCATCTAAATCTTCAATCAGGATCAATTTATTCTTTAGTTCATGCTTCTTGAAATAGTAGAACGAATTACTTGATAAGCTTGTGAGACTGAGCCTCTCTTCTGAAGGGATGAGTTCGGCTACTTTACTTTGTAGGTGAGTCTTTCCAGAACCGCTTGAGCCAAAACTGACTACATGTAATGGATTCTCCATCTTACGAGAAGTGAAGATCAAATACATTAACAGTCGGTTGCCGTCTTCTCCAATCACTCCACTTTGCTCAATGTAATTATTGGTGTTTTTTAGGAGGTGCTTGGACTTTAAAAAATCCATGGCTGCTCTTCGCTCTTTCTTCTCCAGTAAGTATTCTTCTACTTCTTCCTCTTCTGTTTGGTCAATGAGTTCTAATCGATAATTCTCTAGCTTATGAATAAGCTCCTGAAGACTTCTTCTGATAACCCCTGTCCCGATTCCTAAGTACTCGGCAATTCTACGCACAAATTTTTCAACGCCATTGTGATTGTATAGATCTAAATTATGCCGTAATGCATTGAACTCATCTTCTATTCTATTAACTTTGAGCGTTACCCGAAGTCTATCCATACTATAAGTAGATATTCCACCTAAAATGTGGAATTCTAGTTCTTCGATTTGGAAGAGAAAATGGTTTTTATTGGAAGTATCAAATTGATTCATTTTTTAATAACAGCGTATTACACAAATATTTGATTCAAATATAAACAAATATGTTTAATAAGGTAAATATATATTGTGTTATTTGCTGTTAATGAATATTTGACCTATGTTTGTTGTTTAATACTTCAAACCATGGAAGCAACACAAGCCCTATTATTAGCCAACGTTAAACGTATTCGTAAAGAAAAAGGAATGTCTCAACAGAACGTGGCAGATGGAGCAGATATGCTTGTTCCTACATATTCACGCCTAGAACGTGGTGGTTCAAATCCTTCTTTAGCTTCTATTGTGAGAATTGCTCATGCGCTTGATGTTCCAGTGGTTGAGTTATTTCAATCTTCCGATATTAAAGATCGTTCGGTTGCTCAGAAGTTAGAAATGATTAATGAAATGTCGGAAGTAAATAAATCAGTAGTTACCATCTTGCTCGATTCATTTATTGAAAAAGATCGATTGGAGAAATCTCAAGAAGTGCAGATGAAAAAGAGGTTGGAAGAGTTAGATGAAGCTAGAAAAAAATAATTATTCATTTTTAATCTTCATCAGGGAAATCAAATAGTTCTTTAAACTCGATCCCTAGAGCGTTTACAATTTTCAATAAGGTTTTAATTGATGGATTAGTTCGCCCTGTTTCAATTCTTTGTAAAGCATTTTCTTCCATGTTTGATTTAACGGCTAAATCAAACTGTGTCATATCTTGTTGTTTTCGATACTTCTTTATTTGTCTACCAACAATTTTGACTAACTCTTCCTCATTTAAAACCTTCATTTTGTTATAAATTTTAAGAAAAGTAGGTTTTATCTAAATTTATATACCCAACATATTTGTTGGTTTAAAAAATTATTGTTTATGTTTGACTTCATTAATCTATAAATCAAACATTATGAAAAAACTTCACTCTTTTTTACTAATAAGTTCACTTATTCTTTTTTGTGCTTGTGATTCAGGTTCTCATTCCATGTTAAATGGCAAGTGGGTTACACAGAAAAAGTTTAGAGGTGTACCTTATGTCATTCTAACAATCAATATGGAAGGTTCTACCGTTCACATGAAATATGATCCTGAAGGAGAGCGTCAGTATTATCAAGGAGTTTCTAATCCTAAAACATACAATGCCATTGGAAAATATATCGGTGATGACCAGTATGAAATGAGCAATGGCATGATCTTGCAATACTATAAAGAAAACGATCAGTTATACCTTAAAAGAAATGATTGGAGTCAGCAGTATCTAAGAGATCAATAATTACCATATCTCCAAACTCCTTACTCATTTTGGGCTTTCTTCTTAAGTGGTTGGTCAGTCTTATCTAAAAGACTCATAAATACTTTAAACATTAACCCAGTGCATCTTTTGCGCAAGCAATGCTCCCTAACGGAATTCCTACTTGCACAAAAGATTTGCCACTGGGTTCTTGCCTGTTCTCGTATTATTCGTTAACCTTTATATATAATACTATGACCAACCTTGAACTTAAAAAAGAATTACAAGCTATTGCAAATAAAAAAGAGAAGTCTATTGAAAAAGAAGTCGCTTATGATGCTCTTAATTATGATCAGAAGTGTGAAAGCTTCTTTTTAGATATGCAAAATATTGATAGTTCAACAGCAATAGCTAACTACTTTATCTTTTATACAGATACAGATGCTTTTTTTGATAGACACTGTAATCAAATTAAAAAACTTCGTAAAGAATTTGAAACAAAAAATGATACCGTTTTAGAAATTAAAGGAACACTTAATAGAAACCTTTCATGGTTTGCCTTTGAAAAAACTACATTAAAAATGGCACAAGAATTAGGGCTTGAGATATAGCTCCTTCTATTTGTTAGCTTTTAAAATCATTTGTGGAGTTTTTGGAGCCAGATTGAGTAGCTTGATTAAACACCCATAAATAAGATGTTATTTCTCGTTTATTTTTAAAATTAAATATTTTATGGTTTTAGCCAGTTGCTTTCTGGTTTTACAATAAGCCTTGCATTAGAATAAGCCATTTTTAGCGTTAAACAAGTACGACTTGTGTAAGTATTACTATTTACCTTATGAATTACCAGGGCTAAATCTGGGTTTTGAGAACCAGAAGTTAAAGACAAAGGTAAAAGCAATTGATATCTTCCCATGTGATATTGAGGTACTGCTAATTTATAATTAGAACGCACTCTTTTTTTCATCTCTTCAATAGCACCAGATAAATGACGTCTAACTGTTGCTGAGTCAGCTGTTTTTAAGTGTGGCGGAAACCTATCAAGATTGTCTTCTATAATATGATCAATATCTGGAATAAGTTCGCATTTTGGGTTGTATATTAAAAACTCTGGAGATTCAAAGAAATTAGCAACATCTGGATAATTACTAGCAAAATGTTGTACCAAAATATTCGAACTCTTTTTAAGAAAAGCTTTTAATACATAAGGTTGTTTAGGTGGTCTACCTCCCTTTTTAATTTTATATTTCTCAAAAAAAGCATAAATGTCTTCCAAATTACTAGTTACTAAACCTGTATTAAAACAAGCATAGTTTTTATCTTCGGTGTATGCAATTTTATCCTCTCTCTTTATTTTCCTAAATGTATATTCTAAATAATTTTTAAGAATTGGATATTTTTTTATCGTTGGAGTTCCATAATCCCATTCTTCTTTATCTACAAGAGTTTCAGCTAAACTCTCTATTTTATCCATGTAATAAGGAATAAAAGAAAATTCAAACAATTCTGAAAAAGGCTTTGGCATATTTTTAAAATAAAAAAAGTTGCCATTTAAAAAGGCAACTTATATGTTTAGATTATGATATATAATTTCGGAGTTAGACCTACCTTATCTATATTGTACAGTACAAATATAATTGAAAAAAGTTAAATCAACAAATTTAAATTAAAAAAAGCTACCATAAATAAGGTAGCTTTATATTTTATAAGTGATATGTAATTTTCTGTAGATAGACCTACAGCATCTATATTTAGATTTTTATTATATTGTTTTTTACAGTACAAATATACTACTATTTTTTTAATTAGTCAAATTCTAAAAATAGAAATACACATATTTAACAATCTGTTAATTAATACAATATCAAAAAATATGCCAATTAACTTCTGTATAAAAGACGAATAAAAATTCTTTTTGTTACATACGAAGATAAATATTTTTGTCAATGAATGTAGAATTTTGCAAGATTGCATGTTGCTACAAACAAAGTTTTTGAACATGCTATCTTGGCAAAGGAGACCTTTTGCATTACCCTTTCATAAAAAAATCACTCCTAGTTTTAGGAGTGATTTTTATCTATCTATTTAATTGGTATTTACTAACGCTCTAAGGATTGATCTTTGTTGGATGATGGTATTATTTTTTCTAACTCTTGCATTCGGTATCTATATATCAATCCACCCCAATCATCTGCATCTAAACCTTTTCGTTCCATTTTCTCATAGTACGCTCCGCCAGCTACAAAGTTTAAGTCCTGCAAGTAGATATATTTTTTCTCGTCTCTCAAAGTAAAGAGGTACGTTGAGTCTTGCCTTGCCTTGTTGTAATGCTCTTCTCCATGGGCAATTACCCAATTGGCAAAGCCTTTGATTGTGTGCGCTGATAGTAACTCATCGCTCTTCGTGATTGTGGATGCTACAGCTATTGTGTGAGCCGTACTTAATTCTTCTTGCAGCCTCGTAAGTCTTAAATGGAAATCACATATGGTATCAAGTGATTCTTTGGCTAAAAGATACATCAGAGCATCTGCTTGCTCATACAGTTCAAGGTTTGTTAGGTTCTTTTGAGAGGTTTTGATAAGTGACCAGAAGGTGTTTGGATTCATCATAATAGTAGTATAACATTAGTAGTCTATTTCTTTTGTATTGTCTTTATTAGATTGTAACTCATTTAATCGTTTTTGTTCTATGGTAAGAACTTTTAGGTGTGATTTATCAACTCCAAGAGTTGTCAATCTGAGTTTTCGGTTTCCAAGCCATAAGCCTTTGAGCATTCCGCTTCTATAATATGGTTGTAGTTGTTCTTCTCTGATTTTTTTTGCAAGCTCTTCTAAAGATTTACACCTTTTGGCAATCCTCTTTACCAAGAGGCTCGTTTTTTCCTTTTCAGAAAGGACTCCACGAGACTTTCTCATGTGCAGTTCCTTCTGAGTAAGCTCTAATTTCAGGGCTTTTTTTTTTGAATGATTGACTATTGAGTGTGATAATTCGGGATACTTTTCTTTTTGAAATTCCTGCAATCGAATCTTAAAAGCCTTAAATTCTTGTCGAGTGATACGTGTTGATTTTCCATTAATTCCTACCGCAGAAATTATAAAGTGAAGATGAATAGATTCTTCATAATGTGCAGCACACACTCCAAGAGACTGACTTCTGTTTTTTAAATACCACTTACCTATATTTTGGAGGATTTCTGGTGTGATTCTATGATTATCTTCAGGAGAAAAAGAAACCACTTCATGTCTTAAGACAACTCTATTTTTATGAGTGAAAGTTCGATTGTCATCATTTCGTTTGAAAGCATCGACCCATCTATTTGTTTCGTAGCCTCTGATATGTCGTTTAGCAACCACGGCTTGCCTTTTTGAAATATGGTCAATCATTTTTTCAGGAGCAAATACGTAATCAATCAGCTTTTTCATGACTGACCTTTTGTTACTCTTATGTGATATAGCTTTTACGATCATAGAGATTCTTCTATCGTTTCTAATTGTTTTAAAACACTTATTTGTTCCAAAACCCTATTCTGATACATAGCCTCTTCTATAATATCAATTAGCTCTGAAAGTAGAATTTTAACCTTGATATTGGATGTCTTATCAGTCTTTAGAGTTCTCTTCTTTGCAAGTGTAGAGACTTTAATTCCTCGTTCTTTAGCTAAAGTTTTAAGCTCTCTGTAATGATCTTTAGAAACTCGAAAAGTGATTTGTACGTGTTTCTCTCTATAAGCTTCTCGATAGTGTTTTTGATAGAGCTTTCGGTACTCATCTTTCGCCTCTTTAATTTGTTCAGCAGAAGGATTCCTTTCCTTAAAAAGAGCATCCATGTACTCATGGACACTCTTGTATGATTGCTTGCTTTGCATCAGTAATCCAATTCTTGTGATTGTTCTTTCTTGTTCTTGTTTAACTGGTCAATCCTCTTTTTCTCTGGAAACAGATCATAGTAATTTGTCTCAGGAAAATAAATATCTCTCTCAATACCTAATTCTCTCTTGGGAGTGTATTTTTCTCCATTCATTGTAATCGTTGGAAATATTTGAGCAGACTCCATTTCTTCAATAGAAAAATATCCCCACTCATCGTATGCTAGTCCGGTTACATATCCATAAGCGATGTTTGTCTCTTTATCATACCCTGTGGCGTACCATCTCCCTGAACCAGCTGAGTCAAAAAACTTGGCTATAACAAGTGGGTTTTCATTTTCGGATTGATCTCCAACCTCTTTAAATCGTGCTTCTAATTCTGGTGTTATTAATTTCATAGTATTTAATTTTTAAATTGTTTGTTCTTGCTGTTTATCTGCTTGCTTTACAGCAAGCTCTTGTAATCGCTCTCTTTGAGGCTTAGTATCTTTTAAAAGCCTTTTTTTAGCCTTGTAGTTGGCAACTAATGCACCTAAGTCTTGGTCTTTTCCTTTTTGTATAAGGTCTTTTTTAGATAGCTGATTCTTATTCCTCTTCCGACTCTTTTTAAGAATCCTGTTTTTGATTTGCTCAGTTTTTACAAATACATAATCGATTCCTCTTTCTGCCCATTCCAGTGGCTCGGATAGTGCCATAATAAATCTATCTGTTTTGTTTTTCATCTTACTAATCAGTATTTAATCCCTCTTTAAGAATTTCATCTTTCTGAGTTTTATATTTCTCTAGTGACAAATACTGAGCAGAGTATTCTAGCTGAAATTCAGGCTCATAATCTTCTGAGAGTTCCATTTCCATGTATCTTAGGTATCGTCTGTTTTTATAGAAAGGAGTAGCCTTGCAGTACAGAGGAAGCAATCCTCCGTTGGGTAGGATAATAACCCTGTCCTTTGCCATCGTTCTGATTTCTTGAGCAGTCATGAGTTTTCGTGTGCGCAGCACCTTCTTGTCTTTATCCTCATAATATTGGTACTCCCCAAGTGCCTTAGAAATTCGCTCACACTCTGTATCCAATCCAGACATGTATACCTTGCATGCATTGTTTAAAATGGTCTTAGCAGAATGCTCCCCATAGTTCTCATATAATTGGCTTTCGCTCTGTAAAATCCCTAAAATTGAAAAGTATTTTCTGGCATTACTTATCACTACTGGAAGGCTCGGAAGCGGGATTGAAGAAAGCTCATCTATCAGTAGAAATAGTGGATTGTCTGTTGGCTTTGGAATGTCATTCATCAGCTCCGAAAAGAGCTGTTCAAAGAATAGCCCAAGAATAGAAGAGTAGAATTCCATATCCATCGTTTTGATATTTAAAAACAGGCAAATCTTTTCAGATTTAAGTCTTGAAAAATCGAAGTTATCTATGCTGCTAACATCGCACAACTCAGGTGAATTTCCAATAAAAGAAAGGCTACTGATAGCAGAGGAAATAATACTTGCCTTAGTGTTCTCACTATTAGCAATCAAAGCCTTATACGACTGCCATTGTTTTGCTGTTGCTTTGTCTGCGAAAAGCCCGTTGACCGTATCTTCTTCACCCGCTAGACTTTGCAGTAAGAAAAAAATGTTAGCGCAATTCTGATACATTTTTGGAGCATGATCTAAGAGAAATTCAATAAGTAAACAAATCAGTTCAACAGATTTAATCTGCCAAAAATCTTTGGTCTTTTTACTCCCTTTTACCACAAGCATCTCTGCTATTTTCATGATATCCGTAGCTGACTGAATTCTCGATAGCGGATTGTAATAAATAGAACGCTTTTTTTCGTTGGGGTTGAACTCTAAAACCGTATATCCATTTTTTACTAGAAAAGGCTCCAACCTTTGATTTTCTCTAGAAGGATTATTAATAATCATGCTCGAATCGGTTTTAGAGCTTGCAATATTTATAGCGCTGGGTATAAGGCATACAGTAGTTTTTCCTGACCCTGAGGGTCCAAAGAACATCACGTGTTCTTTGGATTTTTGAATGCTTAAAAACTTTGTTCCAGTAAGGGAAAGTCCTTCGTTTCTTCTTGATAGCAAACTACTTTCTTTTCCAAACTTAGCTGATAATAAATTTTGTTTCTTATCTAATCCTGAGATGGCATCCAAGGCGAACTGACTTCCCTCTTTTGCCATATCAGATAATGTGTCTATTAATAACTTTATCATTTTTCGTAGTTTTTTAGTGAATGAATTTTTCAGTAAGCTTGCTAATAAAGCCTGCAAGTATTTCTATGATTCGTGCTGCTCCATATAAAAGGAGCAGTAGTAGTTTCCAGATTCCTTTTAGAATTCCTCCTAGTGCCTTTGTAAATGTGCTTCCCTTACTATTCATAGCTATAGTGTTATTGAATTATCAATTCCTATACGAATCTTAAGTCCATACGGTTCAAAAAGCTTTCTATACAAATTGCACATCTTAGTAAATAACTCGTTGTTTTTTACCGAATCTGGATGGTGTAATATATAGAGGGTAACTCCTTCTAATCTAGGAACGTTAAGTTCCTTTTGAAGTCCTACTATAAATTCTTGAGACAAATTCGTAACCTGTTGTAATCCTTTGTTTTTATATACACTAAAAAGGGGTGAGTGTTCAAAAACATCGGAACATAAAATCACTATTTTTTCTGAAGCTTTACTTGTACTTATTCGTTTTAGTTGTGCCACTAAAGGCTTTAAAATACTTGAAGTTTTGTAATCATACACCTTACGGTTTTGTGTTTTAAACAACGTATCTATTAGCTTATAAAAACGTGCTGTAATAATCTTACGTTCTAGCTTATTATCTAAAAAAGAACCTTGTTTGAGATTCGCTGTATATACAGGATTAAAATCAGTACTTCCAATATTTTGAAAACGAAAATCAATGGATCTATTGGGAAGCTTATCAAGTCCGCTTAAATTGAGAATCCATGAAACAGAGGGTTTAACAATAGTAGTGCTGTCGGTTCTATCTGCCATTACCGTAATGTCAATGGCAGTATTGTCTTTTGTTTGGCATCCTACTAGAATACCTAACAAACATATAATCGAGAATGTTTTCATCTTTTTAATTTTTTAATGATTTTTATAGAATTGGGTCATTGGGAGTATGATGCTGATAATTTAATTTTAACGGCCGCAAATCTGCATCTGTTTGTGTAAACAGGCGTGCACATTTTCCGTTGGTCTTTAAATATAATTCTGCTTTAAACTCATGAAAACAAGAATACATCCTGGTCTGAACTTCTTGCTCTAATTGTTTTCCTAATAATTGAATGTTCTTATAATCAATTAGGCGTTGTCGTAAATTAGGCTCTAACTGCTGTTGCTCTGTAATAAGAACTTCACGTTTGTGCTGTAAACCTTTTAATTCTTGTAAATCGTCTTTGTATTTTTTATAAGCCTTTTTTACTTGTTTACTTGGGCGAAATTCATGAACTAAATATGTGGCAACTAAATAGGCAAAGAAATTAACTAGTGTTGGAACTAAAGGTGAAGACAAAAACACCTTTTCCATCTCTGGATTCAAGGCATTTAAATAAGTGACACGCATCATACTAAACAAATAAAAGATTGCGAAAATTGGTAGCGCCATCAGTGAAAAAACCAAAACTTGTCGCTTCCAATTATTTCCACCAAAACGTGCAACAATGCTAGGTGTTATATGCGCCCAATAGAACACAATAATTCCTGAAATAATAGCGATTGCAGCAGCCGATAAAATTCCCCCGCCTAAAATGGAGTAAATCTCTAGGTTTGCTAATAGTTCAAACCCTCCTAAAAAATACAGTACTAATAATACACGGCTCCAAGCAACAATTGCTGATTTATGCTCTTTCCCTTTGGGGTCAAATTTTGCATTGACCACTGCTAATGTATCTTCTGTTTCTTCTATTTTACGAGATACTTCTTTATAAGAAGCTTTCATATCCGTAATATCAGTCTCTCCTTTTACCGATTGTAATTCTCCATTTAAACGGTTGTCAATCGTGTCTGCTATTTTTTGGTAATCCAAAGTAATAGTAGAGGTAAACTCTGCAATGGTGCTTGTTTTTGGGATTTCTGAAAAACGTAACGCACTTAATTTTTGTGCACTTTGTTGATGCTTCTGTATCAATAGGATATCTTGTTCTGCAATAATTGTAGATAACTCCCTATCTACAATATTGGTTACTGTGTTTTCTGATTTTGATTTCTTAAATAATTTCATAATTTTTGTTTTTTAGATTCATTTTCTCTTGTTTTTGCACCCACCAGTTTTGAAGTAGCTGATTTATATCTAGTTTCCTAGATACCAAAGCATTACGGTTCCGTTTGTTGAGGGAATTAAGATGTGTAGTTTTCATAAAAATGGTTTTAATAAATAATTAAATTGTATTTTTACGAAATGGAATACCCGTGTAATTATGGGCATCCATTTCTTACATACGGTGCAAATGCACTCGTTAAGGACCTACAGCGTGAGCTTCCTGCAAGATGTTACACGCTGTTTTTTATTGATGTATTCTGGATTTCTATTCTTATGTTTTCATAATTTCTTTTTTTTAGTTAAACAAATTCTTGAATAAAAACACTCGTGAAGTAAAAGGAGAAAGGAAGAAGTAATTTTGGAATCTTAACTAAATTGAAGGAATAAAAAAAAGTCTAAAATTAGAAACAACTTTCCAACTTTAGACTTTGATAAATAGATAACAAAATTGGGTGTGATACACACAGAGAAGTTGTTGCTTCTGCCAATCTCCGTGTTTATGCCACGGCGCTTATTATCTATTTGACGCAAAATTACGTCAAAATATTTAAATCACAAAATATTTTTATCTTTTACAAATGAAATCCGCCCTAAAAAAAGATAAATACATTGCAGTAATTGAAATTAGTTCAACTGCTATTAAAACCTTATTAGGTTTGCCAAAATATGTCAGTAGAAAAACTGAAGATATTTCTAGATTTAAATATCCTATACTGACACCTGTCTATATTGAAAGATATATTGACGATTCAAATACCCTAGATATCAATAAATTTGAGAAACAAATACTCCCTGAGATTTTAAAAGCAACTTCAAAAATTCTTAAGGAGGTTACGCAAGCAATTCGCATAATAATTACTGGATATCTTAGAAATATTAGTAATTCTCGAGAGATCAGTATACTAATTGAGACCCATATTAAAAAACTCGTTAAGAATAAAAACATGGAGTTAGAAGTACTCACACCAGAGAGAGAGTCTTACTTAAGTTTTATCTCTTGGTTAAACACATACAATTTCAAAAATGAGGATTTTGAATTATATAATTCTTTTTTTTTCCATCTATCCAAAGGATTACATATAGATATAGGTGGAGGGACTACTGAAGTATCTGTTTTCAAAGGAGATGATTTTTCTAATACAACAAGCCTAGATATTGGTACTGATAAAATTAAAAATACCATCTTGAAAAAAAGGCAGATGAGTAAAGTCACCCTTCTTGATTTAAATAAAGAAATAGAATCCTTTATTTCAAAGAAGCTAGAAAGTTATTTTAGTGAAGTTTATCAAATTGATTATTCTGTTATAACAGGAAGTAAAACATTTTTAGTCTATGAAAGTAAGGTCAATTCAGAAGGAAAAAAAGATTTATCATTGGTTGAAGATTTACTCGATGAGCGTGTTGATCGCATCTCCTATTTTTTTATTACTTATTTTAATAATAATAATCCCGTTAATAAATCAAATGAACAGGACTTATTAGAATTTGCAAGTATGTCAATATTAAGAGCTATCTTAATTTATTTTGGTTTAACTAATTATTATCAGAACTCAGCAAATTTAAGAGTTGGGGTATATTACGACACAAAAGACAAAATAAAAAACCCATAGTAAATGGGCTTTTCTAAATTTTTAAATTTCTAATTCTCTAACATCAGTATCCAATTCGACATTCTTTGTAAAAAAACTAGCAATAAACCACAGAAGACCTCCATGGAAGTAGTTAACTAGCTTTACTCTTACATGAGTTGCCTGATCATCATCATCGTACACAACAGTACTAATTATACTATAGTTATCAAAGACATCATCTTGATTATCTAGCTTTTGGAGAAATTCATCGAGTGGGATTTTAAGTTTTTTGATTGGAATTTCAAATTCCTTAATATCAGTTTTTGCCATTACATTTAATTTTAATTATTTATTAATCACTAAAGCATTTAGCAATGTTTAAGTCAAGGCTTTTTTTCAACTCAAACGAGATGTAAAATATTGATGTAGAAAAGATTTGACTTTTCTATTGGTGACTTAGATTAAATATCATTTCGATAAATAATTATTCGTCATCATCAATATCTTCCTTACACCGTATCATAATACTCACTGCTGCGAGCATACGACCATTCACTTCATGAATACTCATGTTAAGCGTATCTGAAATCTGTCGAAAACTCAGCTCGTCTATATAATATGTATCACAGACATCTTTCATTTTCTGATCCACAAGGATTAGATGGATTCTCTCTCTATTTTGAAGATAAAATTCTTTTAAATTATTAATGATTTTTGTTTTCATGATTCTTTGGTTTGTTAGGTTTTTTAAGAGTAAAGTGCGTACACATAAGTGCATGGGCATCGAAGATTCCCATGTAGTAATCCTCTGGCATGGTAAGAGTCCTCTTAGGAGCTAGTAAGTGTTCCAAATTCGGATACCATCTAGCGATGGTAAGAGAAATACCAAACTTATTGGTCTCTCCATGCTGTCCAAAGACTGTTCTCATTTGCCCTCTGGAATAACGATGAACTTCAAGACCTTCTTTATAAGCTTCATATTCTATCGATTCGATCACCTTTCTTACTCTTGGCTTTACCTCATTGAGTCCTTCTCCATAGTCTTTGATAATAATTACTCTAGGCTTGTAGATGGTTATAAACTTACACAGACGCTTTACGTAATAGTTAGGAGCCAAACGTTTGAGGTAACCAATCCCATAATCAATAATATCTTTAGGGTCTTTACAGATGACATAACCCATTCCTCGTTGGTTTGGATAGATGGCAACCGTTACTTTATGATTATTCATACTGAGATTGTAACTCCTTTAACCTACTAGTAATAATTGAAAGTAAACTGAGTCTTTTATGAATAGCTGTTGTGGATTTTTCATCTAACAAATACTCTTTCAAATCCAAACTATGAATCAGACAAGTAGAAATTACCTCTCGTACATGTTCTTTGAATAAATCACCAATGGGTATTTTTAAAATCAAATGGTAAGCAAGAATCACCTCAATACTTGGAGCAATAATTCCTGATTCAATTCTTGATAAGGTTGCTGGTTGCATTCCAATAATCAGTGCGGTGTCTTGGAGAGAAAATCCTGTTCTATCTCGATAGTGTTTTAAATAGTTAAATGTTTTTATCTTATACATAGCTTAAAAAAGAAAGAGCATTGGGGTTAGATCAATGCATAGAGCTATCATAAAAGAGTGAGATGAAATCTCTTAGAAGCAAGTTTTTACGTGTGACGTAATTTTTTTTCGCGGTGGCGTGAATATTCTGTGGATAAGCCCAATGTATTCAGGTGCAGAAGCGCTCTGATGGAATAATTTGCGCTCTACAAGGTATATACATAATTATTTGTAGAGCGAACAATATGCGCACAAACAAGGTTTAAAAAAGAACTTGCCCACTAATCACCCACAAAAAAACTACTCCAGGGTAGCTTTGAAATAAAGTTTGTTACTGTATTTACGAAGTACTGAAGTATGAACTAGTCTTCCCTGTTCATTCTTTACTCGAATCAGTTTCTTATCGATAAGCTGTTGGATTGCTAACCCTATCGCTCTTTTAGATGTTGATGTTTTTTTTGCAAAAAACGAAATGGATATCCAATCCCACTCTTTATAAGTGCCTGTATTTTTATCTATATAGCCATAGGTCTGACGTATCACCACAAGTAAAACTTTGAGTTCCACTTCTTTTAGTAGTGGAAGATGTTTGTCATACAACTGGTTTGGAGTTGATGTTCGGTAGTAATAGGTCATAGAGTCAGCATACAAGAACCTATAAACCTTTCTTAGTAACATGATACTACCTGAGAAGTAAAAAACAGTATCTAAGAGAGATAATCACCTACCGATATACTCACGGATATATGATTACAAAAAGATTATTAAAAAAGGTCAGAGAGTTTATTAAAGAGCACGGCAAGGATACTGATATCGATAGGGTTTCAGATCAGATATTACTTGAAATCATTGAAGGATGTTTGGCTAAACGACTGCTTGATAGCATCGCAGAACATCGTGAAAATTCAGAGAGTGTAATTGAATTTTAGGGGTATGATTTATGATAGTAAGCAATTAAAGACACTTAGCGTTCTTTTTGAGAAATATCTCTGTGAGTGTCAGTACAGCAAGGGTTTGAGACCTAGAACACTTGTCGGGTATTTAGAGGTTTTCAACACATTTCAAAAAATTGTTCCAGAAGTTATAACTGCCAATGATTTAAACCCGCAAGTAATGACTCTTTTTTTCAAACGAATTAGCACTCGAGAACGAATTGTTGGGAGAGATACCATCAGGATAGGGGTAAAACCTTCAACTATAAAAACATATCACAATAAATTAATAGCCTTTTTTAAGTGGCTCGAAGAAAACAATCATATCGAAAATAAATCACTGACAGAAAAAATCATTACGCCTCCAGAACCTATCTACAATGATGAAAGAGCTTTGAGTAAGGAAGATATTTCAAAAATTATTGCTTCCATCGCATTAAATACAACTCATGACGAGTTTTTATACAAGAGAGATATGCTCATTATTAGTCTTTTAATATACACGGGGATTCGTAAAACAGAATTACTCTCTCTTAAGGTACAAGATATCGACTTTAATCAAAGATCACTTTTTATAGATGGTAAAACATCTAAATCTAAAAAAAGCAGATTCATACCACTTCATATTACAGTCATTATGCACTTGAAAAACTACCTCACACAACGCAAAGCAAGAGGGACAACCACCGATGCTCTTATCATATCCAGTCAAAGTGATAAGGGGTTTTCAGAACATGGTTTAAAACATTGGATACAAAAATATAGGCGGCTCTCAGGAGTTAGGTTCCACTTACATCAAATGAGGCATAGTTTTGCTTGTTCACTAGCTAGGTCGGGAGCGGATATAACTACCATCATGAAAGCTCTAGGACATACCACCATGCGAATGACAGAAAGATATCTACGCTCGATAAGTTCAGAAAATTCAAGAGACTATATCGATAAATTATCGTACTAAAATCAGTTGTGATTAGCGGTTTATTGTGAGATAATTACAGGGTCGATACATTTATAAATTAACCAAAATGTATCATTTCTATCAACAGAATCCCTGAAAAGAGGAGCCCTTCAAAAAATAAGGATAGTAAAGAGCCTACAATCATAAAACCCTTATAAAATAACGAAATATAAGGATTGGCACTTGCGCTCATTACTTGCACTGAGGAGGTGGCAGGTTCGAGTCCTGTCGGGTCCACTAATTCACCTTATTTTTCAACACTTTAGACGTATCGATATGTTGGAAAAAAGGCGCCTGTTGGCACATCCCGTAGTGATGTGGTAGCAAAAAGAGGGGTTTTAGAGATGATATGTGTCATCACCCACATGAATATTACCTTACTCTTGGAAGATTTTTGTCATCATGCTTACTACATGAAAGGACAATCCCCTAAGACAACCAAACGTTACAAAGAACAAATAACATACTTTGCCAAAGCGTCAAGAATTGATTGTATTAAACAAATTGATACAGACGTTGTGAAATCTTTTTTCCTATTTGGCAGAACTGAAAAGAAATGGAAGGCAACGACTTATCATACCTACTACATGTCATTGAGGTCTTTTTTAGCTTGGTGCTTAGAAAATAAATATATAGATCAAGATTACCTCGAAGGTATTGAGCTTCCTCCAATTAAAAAATCACTCCCTAAAGGGCTTAAAAAACAAGACGCTTTAAAGGTTTTAGAAATTATATACAACTATCCATATACGCAAGATTTTGTTAGATACCGTAACCACGCTATTTTTTCCATGTTCTTATTTGCAGGGTTAAGAAAAAATGAACTTCTTAATCTAAAGTTAACGGATGTTGACCTAGACAATCTCACTATTTTTGTACGTCTTGGAAAAGGAGCAAAAGACCGAATTATACCGATGAGTTTTACTCTGGCTCAAAGTTTAAAACGCTATCTTGAAAAAAGAAAAAAACAAGGCAAAACGTGTCCTGAGTTTTTTATATGCTCCAATAGAGATAGAGGATTTACAGAATCAGGTCTTAAATCATTTTTAGATGGCTTTCGTAAAGCAACTAACATTCACTTTACTATACATCAATTACGACATACATTTGCAACACTTATGCTCGAAGGTGGGTGCGATATTTACAGTCTTTCAAGTATGCTAGGACATAGCGATATCAAAACAACAACTATCTACCTATCTACTACTCCCGAGCATTTGCGGTGTCAAGTGGCTAAACACCCATTAAATCGGTTTTAGCTCTTCATAAATGATTGTTTTTGCGGAAAACCCCTTAGAAACTTTCCCTCTTACTAGAAGCTTCACATAAATATGGTGATGCTCTAAATCTATAAAATCATTGGCTGAGAAAATAGGATAAAACTCTTTTTCCATGTGCTTGGCATCAATGAGTCCAAGTTTAAAACACACTATCGTTCCAATATTCCCTAGCACTGCATCTCGAATTTGAGGTGATAGTTGGTTTATGTATTGGTGTGCAAGGGTATAGGAAACTCCAAACTTACGATGTTCTGAAAGCATCCCTACCACAGAGCCTGTTGTATAGTTATGAAACTCATCTAGAAATACATGAAATGGCACCCGCTTTTCTATTGGAGTATCCACTCTACTAAAAGCCGCCGAAGAAAGAGAGGTTAACAGAAGTGAACCTAATAAATAAGCTCCATCAGCACCCAAACTTCCCTTTGATAAATTGATCAGTACTATCTTTTGATTATCCATGGCGTGTCTTAGTGAGAGTTGCTTTTTGTTTTCAACAAGTACTCTTCTTAAAAATGGAATGGATAAAAAAGAGTTTACCTTATTTATCACTGGCAACATATCCGCCTTACTATACCTAGGTAATTCGTGTAAAAGAAACCTTTTTACATGTGGATTGATTACGTATTGAGCACAGCGTTCTCTATAATCTTCATCCAATAACAATCTTGAAATATCATCAAGAGTAACATGCTGTTGATCTAAACTCGCTAAAATCAGATTTCTCAAGGCATATTCTAGACGAACTCCCCACGACTGACTCCCCCATGTTTTTTGAAAGGTCTCTAACAGGCTCGATGCAATTAGAGCTCTTTTTTGATAACTTACTTTTCTAAGTGGATTGTATCCCCACTCACAATGTGGGTCATTCGCATTTAGGTAAATAATGTCTTTCTCTCGATACTCTGGAATAAGCTCCAAAACATCTCGTATCAAGTCACCATTGACATCCGATAAGTACAGCCCTCTGTTATGAATCAAGTCTTGATACACCAAGGTTTTTATCAAATTAGTCTTTCCTGAGCCGATTTTTCCTAGAATATACATCCCCATCATACGATCTTGTTGGAGAATTCCAAATAGACGATTGTCTTCCCTAAAATCTACTCGAGCGAAGTATGAAATTTCTGGTGATGGTTGCATACGGATAGTTTCCCTTGACGTGTGTTTTTTTGATAGTACCAACCTTTTACGTTTAGTTTTAAAACGTAAAAAGCAGGTTCTAAGAGAATTTCTTGTTTGCATTGATACTACTTCTCAGATAATTCTTTAAATCAATATTTTATGAAAACACAGTTGTTATCTACTGCTGTTTTCAGTAGTAGCGAAATTCAAATCCATTACAAACGCCCTTTGTATGATTCTATCAAATCAATCACAAGAGCTAATGATGCTCTAAAGGTTCTTAGAGAGTTTTCCGATCCAAATCGAATTGACTTAAAAGAGTTCTTTTGGGTGATATATCTATCAAATTCAAATCGACTCTTAGCAATTAATGAGATAAGTGTAGGGAATGCCTTAAGCACTATTGTGAACGTCAAAGAAATATTTCAAGGGGCTTTGCTTACTAATGCAATGGGAATAATTATCGCTCATAATCATCCTTCAGGAAAACTTAATTTTTCTAATTCAGACAAACAGTTAACCCAAAGAGTTTATACGCTTGCACAAATGATGGAAGTGACATTATTAGATCATCTTATAATTACCTCTGAAGGTTTTACCTCTTTTGCTAATCAAGGATTTTTTTCAGAATTCTAAACCTTACTTATTTATCAATTAACCCTCTTCTTTTTTATGCCCAAAACACCTATTACTTACTATGGAGGTAAACTCAATCTTGTATCAGAGATACTTCCATTAATTCCTAAACACAGAGTATATGTAGAAGCTTACTTTGGAGGTGGTGCGGTGTTTTTTGCCAAAGAAAAATCAGAAGCGGAAGTGATTAATGATACCAATGCAATGGTGGTGAACTTCTACGAAGTGGTTAAAAATGATTTTGAGAATTTGAAACAAAAAATTGAAGGAACGCTCTTTTCTAGAGCAAGTTATACGGTAGCACTTTCCATTTATCGAATGCCCCATTTGTTTTCAAAACTTTCTCAAGCTTGGGCATTTTATGTAGGAACCAATATGGGCTTTTCCTGTCAGATTGGTTCGTGGGGATATGACAAGTATAGTAAACGCGTCAAAGCTTTTAGAAACAAGAAACTCATTTTTAATGAGCAGGTTGTAAAGCGATTAGAGAATGTCCAGATTGAACATCTCGATGCTCTCAAAGTTATTATCAATCGTGATGATACTGATGTCTTTTTCTATCTCGACCCTCCGTATCCAAATTCAAATCAAGGACACTATTCTGGGTACTCAATGGAAGATTTTGAACGGTTATTAACCGTTTTAGCAAAAATTAAAGGAAAGTTTATTCTCAGTTCATACCCTTATGAAATCCTTAAGGAGTACTCCGAGAAAAACGGATGGTACACCAAAACTTTTAATAAACCACTCTCTGCTCGAAAAGCAGAAAATCAAAAACCTCGTGGACGTAAGACCGAAGTACTCACCACTAATTATCCAATATAAAAACTTATCAGCACCGATTCGGTACAAATATTAATCTGTGCGATTCGCACTTAAAACTAAATATCATGAATGACAACAAAAACATTTGTCCAGATGAAGTATGGGAGGTTCTCTCTCAACTTGGACACCACACACATTACCTAGCTTCTAAACCCATCGAATTATGGGATGAGTATGATCGTAGTAACTATAAATCACTCAGAAGAAAAGCTGGAAAAAAATGAATACTAATCTGCATCGATTCGATGCCTAAATATTTTTAAAATGGAAAAACAACAAGAATACCTATTGAAGCACTTTGCTTCGGTACTTAGAAAACTAGCTCTTGGTAAAGAGAATGAAATTAAAACAGATACCAATGTAGCTCATTGTTTGAACAGAAAAGATCTGATTCAGATTCTTAAGAAACAATTTGGAGGAACGATTCCCAAAGAACATGATCTAATTGAGATGGAAAAGGTAGAACTCTTTGAACTTATTAAAAATCAGCTACTCATTATTTCTTACATGACTGAAAAATGGTGTAGAGCTGGCGAGTCGCCAGTGACGAGTAGTAAAAAACCTGAAAAGAAAGAATCTATTAAACCCAATTCCAATGAAAAAGGAACTTCACAGAAGAAATGATTTTCAGAAAGCAATCGATGAAGCTGTTTGGATTAACTTCTCTCACCGAACAACTGATTACCGAGTTGGAGTCATTGAATGTGAAGAAGGAGGATGTATCATTGCTCACCCCAACCACTCAGTATTTGAGAAACAATATTTTGAACCCTTAACTTCTGATTATAGTGATATGAGTTATGACCATATTGCTTCTATTGGAATGGATAAAGAACCGCTCAAACATTGGGAAGAGATTCGTGGAATGGTATCAGTAGTAGATGGAGAGTTATTACGTTTTATCCTTGCGAAAAATGTACCTCTTGAAAAACTGATTCGATATGAACTCGCTGCCAGAGGGTATGATAAAGACCACAAATGGTGTGGTTTTGAAAAAGCTAAGAAAGTTTGGCTTACAGATGAATAACTAATTTACAAGCACATACGCTAGTCGTATGTGCTTATTTATTTAATAAATATTACATTTGAAAAAAAAGAACTATGAATAAATTAAATCAATCGCAAGAGTTTAAAACTCAATCTAACTTAGGAGATAGAATTGTAGCAGGGTTAGTTGATTACATAATTATTTTTACATTTTTCTTTGTATATGTTTATTCATTCGGAGAACCTAATGATGAAGGAGGTTATACAGTAAATGGATTACCTGCTTTAGTTCCTGTATTATTTTGGGGATTAATGACTGTTGGGTTTGAGCAATGGCTTGGAGCTACTCTTGGAAACTTATTGGTTGGATTGAAACCTACTTCAATTCTTGATAATGATGAGAAACTAACTTTTGCTCAATCTTTTAAAAGACATTTACTTGATCCTGTTGATATGTTTTTCTTTGGCTTAGTTGGAATTGTTACTATTAAAAACTCTGAAAAAAATCAAAGAGTTGGAGATATTTGGGCTCATACAATTGTTATAAAAAAGTGATTAAAAATGAAAATTGAATTTAAAATAACGGATTGAATAACACCTCGAAAATAAACGGAGTAATACAAGTATTTCTATCAATACTTTGGATTTATCACTATGGGGTTTTATTATACTATTATCATTTTACTGATGTTTCATTTGTTTTTATGTATCCGAATTGGGTTTTAATTCTTTTCAATTTAATGGGAATCTTGGGAATTTCAATCGGACTTTCTGTTTTCTTTAAAAAGAGAAAAATAAAGACAGGTTACTATCAAATAGCAGGGTTATTAATAATCGGAATTATGATCGATTTAATAGTAGTTGGATAAAACAGGATTGATTTAATAAGTTAAATGAATAGAGGTTTAGAAAAAACAGTATTAGAAACAGAATCATATTTAATTAAAGGTAAGGATAATGAACGCTTCTTCCCTTTCTTAGAATTGGAATTTAATGAAGCTGTAATTTATGAGAATGACATTCCTAAATACTATATATCTCTTCCTGATGACCTCAAAACAACCGATGGAGTTCAGGACTGGATTATGAATGAGTTAGAGAAAAATGGACATGATTTGAGGAAACTAATCGTTATGATTGGAAAGAGTTTAAATCTAAAATGGGATATTTTCTCATCCAATATTGGAAAACTTGTCGAAGAAAGCTGGAAGTCAGAAAGTATTGAGCTTACTTTATTTAATGACAAGCTAATTGAAAAAATAAAAACTGGTAGTATCTGTTAAGTATATAATCAAAAAAAATGAAAAAGTTATTAAACATCCTGATTGTAATTTTATTACTTACATCTTGTAACAAAGGTCCAAGAATCGTTAAACATTATGATGAAGAAACTGGTGAATATGTTATTGACACTTTACCTTTTAATGATTTAAGAGATTTTCCAAAATTGCAGAAAGCAAAAAACGTTGACTCATTAATTAATGAAATAAAGAAAGAGAAATATGTGTTTGAAAAACATTTTGGTCTTGTTGGAGCATACACTGAACAGTATGCTAGGTTTGAGAGATTAATTGAACTGTTAAATGAAAAAGAGTTATTTAATCTGACTAAAAATGAAGACCCGATAATTAGGGTTTATGCCTATAAAGGATTGAAGATAAAACGTTCTAGGTATTTAAGGGAAGTAGAAAGAGTTTATAAAAAAGATACTGCTGAATTCGTTCATGGATCTGGATGTTTAATAGGAAGTTACAAAATATCTGAATACATAAAGTTTAATTGATAAAGCACATATAGTTTATGAATAAGTTTTTGATTATATTATTTATCTCAACTGTGGGTTATTCTCAATATCAGGAGTCTGAGCCTACATTTTATTCAGAAATCGCTGAACGAGCTGCTCCTAGGGATTATTTCAAAGTAAAGTTTGGAAATCCGACAAAGGTAATTGTCAATGACACTATTTACATGGAAGATTCTAAAACTTGGATTGAAAAAAACATTTATAATTTTAAATCACGTCATGAAATGCAAGTTAAAAAGTATAGAGACGGTGAATTAGTTGCTAATGAAACTATCAAATTGGATTCTGATAACAGGATCATTAACTATGTCGGAAATTTAAAGTATGAAGGTGGTAAATGGTATGTGACTAAGGTCAAATACAAGTACGAA
>Ga0115559_1000048_pt1 | contig 76752 bp, 72 predicted proteins | sample COGITO_mtgs_1105_3_FD_87281 | JGI IMG/M metagenome (GOLD analysis project Ga0115559, IMG submission 87281) | Pelagic marine microbial communities from North Sea - COGITO_mtgs_110506 | ecosystem: Environmental > Aquatic > Marine > Epipelagic | place: Germany:Helgoland, sampling site Kabeltonne... | reverse complement strand
TATTAATTTCTGATGATCCATTTCGTGATTTTAATAAAATCACAAAACACTACAATCCATTTATAAGTTCTAAAGACAGTATTTCTGATTCTGCAATTATTGGAGAAGGAACTACAATACAACCAAATGTTTTTATTGGGCATAATGTTGTGCTTGGAAAAAATTGTTTAATTCACCCAAACGTTACAATTTATGATGATGCTATTATTGGTGATAATGTTATCATTCATGCCAATACAGTACTTGGTGCTGACGCATTTTATTATAAAAATAGACCAGAAGGATATGACCAATTAATTTCTGGAGGTAGAGTAGTAGTAAAAGATAATGTTCATATAGGAGCATCTTGTACAATCGATCGAGGTGTTACGGGTGATACCACGATTGGAGAAGGAACAAAAATAGATAATCAAGTTCATATTGGGCATGATACAATTATAGGGAAGAAATGTTTAATCGCTTCCCAAACAGGAATTGCAGGTTGCGTTATTATAGAAGATGAAGTAACGCTTTGGGGGCAAGTAGGTACCAATAGCGGAATTACTATCGGAAAAGGAGCTGTAATATTGGGTCAGACAGGAGTGACAAAATCTGTTGAAGGAGACAAGACGTATTTCGGAACACCGATCTCGGAGTCGAGAGAAAAACTCAAAGAACTTGCTTATTTAAAAAGATTAATGAAGGAAGAAAAGAAAGCATAATTTTCCTTTTTTAAAATTCGACAAAGAAGTACTTTTGCAACTTAATTATTCAGAAATTAAAAACAAACTATGAGTGTTTTAGTAAATAAAGATTCAAAGATTATAGTACAAGGTTTTACAGGAAGTGAAGGAACATTTCATGCAGGTCAAATGATTGACTATGGAACCAATGTAGTAGGCGGTGTGACACCAGGAAAAGGAGGTCAAGAGCATCTTGGAAAACCAGTATTTAATACGGTAAAAGAGTCTGTTGAAAAAGCAGAAGCTGATACTTCAATCATTTTTGTACCACCAGCTTTCGCTGCTGATGCTATTATGGAATCTGCTGATGCAGGAATTAAAGTAATTATTTGTATTACAGAAGGAATCCCTACTAGTGATATGGTAAAAGTAAAAGCTTATATAGACGATAAAGATTGTACACTTATAGGACCTAACTGTCCGGGAGTTATTACTCCAGATGAAGCAAAAGTTGGAATTATGCCAGGTTTTATCTTTAAAAAGGGTAGAGTGGGAATTGTTTCAAAATCTGGAACATTAACGTATGAGGCAGCTGATCAAGTTGTAAAACAAGGATATGGTATTACTACAGCGATTGGGATTGGTGGAGATCCAATTATTGGAACTACTACAAAAGAAGCTGTTGAGTTATTGATGAATGATGATGAAACTGAAGCTATTGTAATGATAGGTGAAATTGGAGGACAGCTAGAAGCTGAAGCTGCTCAATGGATCAAAGCTGACGGGAATAGAAAACCAGTTGTAGGTTTTATTGCAGGTCAAACTGCTCCTGCTGGAAGAACAATGGGACATGCTGGTGCTATTGTTGGTGGAGCCGACGATACTGCTCAAGCAAAAATGAAAATTCTTGCAGAGAATGGAATTCACGTTGTAAGTTCTCCTGCTAAAATTGGTGAGATGATTGCCAGTGTTTTAAAATAAAAATATACGTCATTACGATCCCGATTTTATATCGGGAGAAGTAATCTCATTAAAAAATGAACAGATTGCTTCATTACATTCGCAATGACAACAAAATAATTCCCGTATTTTCTACGGGAATTTTTTGTTAAAAAAAGAAAAATTATATTTGACAATCAACTAATAACAATAAAATGAAATTACTAGAAAATAAAACAGCTATTATTACAGGTGCTACTCGTGGTATTGGACGTGGAATTGCAGTTGAGTTTGCTAAACAAGGAGCTAACGTCGCATTTACTTATAGTTCTTCTGTTGATGCTGCAAATGCTTTAGAATCTGAACTAACTTCAATAGGAGTAAAAGCAAAAGGATATCAATCGAATGCTGCTGAATTTGATTCAGCTCAAGAATTAGCAAAAGAAGTGTTAGCAGAGTTTGGAAGCATTGATATATTGGTAAACAATGCAGGAATTACAAAAGATAATTTGTTGATGAGAATTTCTGAGGATGATTTCGATAAAGTAATTGAGGTAAATCTAAAATCGGTATTCAACCTTACAAAAGCAGTTATTAGACCTATGATGAAACAACGTGCAGGATCTATTATTAATATGAGTTCTGTGGTTGGTTTAAAAGGAAATGCTGGGCAATCTAATTATGCCGCTTCTAAAGCAGGTATTTTAGGGTTCTCTAAATCTGTAGCTTTAGAACTTGGTTCTAGAAACATTAGAAGTAATGTAATTGCTCCTGGATTTATTGAAACAGAAATGACAGGGAAGTTAGATGAAGCTGTTGTGCAAGGTTGGAGAGATGCAATTCCATTAAAAAGAGGAGGAACTCCTGAAGACATTGCCAATGCGTGTGTGTTTTTAGCATCAGACATGAGTGCTTATATTACTGGGCAGACATTAAGTGTTGATGGTGGAATGTTGACTTAAGAAAAAATTAACATAAAATATATGAAACCTAGACTTATTTACTGTCTAGGTTTTTCTTTTTTAAAATACTTCTGTTTATCTTTCGCTTAAATAGTACTACTTGGAAACTTCCGTTATTATCTTTATTATTATTGCTTTATTTATAAGTATTGGTATTGCTTACTTTCAATACTATCACAAAATAAAAGGAGGACATAAAGCCTTAATACTTCTGTTCTTATTGCGCGCTGTAGCTTTGTTTCTTTTGTTCTTATTATTTATAAACCCAAGAATAAGCAAAACAAATTATATCAACGAAAAACCAACATTATCAGTATTGTTTGATAATTCTGAATCGATAAAATATTTTCAACAAGATAGTTTAGTAGAAAAGACCTTGAATGATTTTAGGGGAAACAAGCAACTGAACAATCAGTTTGATATCAATTATTATTCTTTTGGGAATGAGTTTCAATTAAATGATAGTCTCACTTTTAATGAACCTCAAACCAATATGTCAGAACCATTAAGAATGATTACCAATGTTAGTAAGGATGACAATAGCGCTATTGTTTTGGTTTCAGATGGGAATCAAACGCTAGGGAATGATTATGAATATACATCCACAAAAAGAACGATATATCCATTAATAGTAGGAGATACAACAAAACACGAAGATCTTAGTATTACTCAATTAAATGTAAATAGATATAGTTTTATCAACAATCAGTTTCCAATTGAAATTTTATTACTTTATGATGGCGCAAACTCAGTAAAAGCAAGATTTACAATAGAAAACAGAGGAAAAGTAGTCTACAGTAAACAAGTTCGTTTTAGTGCAGATAAAACAGCACAAACAATCTTGGCAAATTTAAAATCAGATAAAGAAGGCGTCAATTTTTATAAAGCGAAGATTGAATATTTAAGTAATGAGAAAAATACAAATAACAATATAAAAAACTTTTCGGTTGAAGTGATTGATAAGCAAAGTCAGATATTGATTTTAAGTGCTCTCAATCATCCAGATTTAGGAGCATTAAAAAAGTCTATTGAGAGCGATCAACAGAGAAAAGTAGAGATAAAACTTATTGAAGAAACAGATTATCAATTATCTAACTTTCAGTTGGTTATTCTCTATCAGCCTAATTTTCAATTTAAAAAAGTCATAGATCAAATTAATAATAAAAAGATTAACTACTTCTTAATCACGGGTTCAAAAACAGATTGGTCTTTTTTAAGTAATGAAAATTTAGGAATTCAAAAAAACAGTATCAATCAAGTTGAAAATTATGCCACAAGTTTTAATGCAGGGTTCTTAACCTTTTCTCAGAAAGACATTGGGTTTGATAATTTTCCTCCTTTGATTGATAAATTTGGCCAAACTTCAATTAGTTTATCGCACCAAACATTGTTATTTCAAAGTATTAATGGTTTTTCTACCAAAGAATCTTTACTTGCTACTGTTGATGAAAATAACCACAGAAAAGTGTTTTTATTTGGTGAAGGAGTATGGAGATGGAGAACAACAAGTTTTCTAAACAGCAACTCTTTTGAAAACTTTGATGAGTTTATTGGAAACCTAATTCAATATGCATCTTCAAAAAAGATAAGAAACCGTTTAGATGTTGATATCAAAAGTATTTACAACTCAAATTCAATAATTAAGGTTGGAGCATTTTATGTAGATAGTAATTTTGAATTCGATGATAGAGCTACACTTATCTTTAGCATTAAGAATAAGACAACAAATGAAAGTAAATCATATCCTTTTTCGCTAGAGAATAATTCTTATCAATTAAAATTAGAAGCTTTAGATTCTGGAGATTATGATTACACAGTATCTGTTGATGGACAGCGTATTTCAAGAAGTGGAGTTTTTAAAGTTAGCGAGTATAGTGTAGAAGAACAATTTACAAATGCAGACAAAGAGAAGTTGACAAGACTTGCTGAAAAAACAGGTGGCAAAGCTTTTTATATTAATGAAAATCAAGCTTTAATTAATGAATTATTAAATGATAAAAGGTTTGTTACAACTCAAAAAGAAGTGGTAAAAAAGGAAGAAATCATTGATTTTAAATGGATTATGTTTATTGCAATTGGATTACTGACAATTGAGTGGCTTACAAGAAAGTATATAGGTAAAATTTAAAGTAATGAGATTTCATACAAGAAAATGGGTAAAACCAGAAGATTTAAATCCAAATAGAACGCTGTTTGGTGGTCGACTTTTACAATGGATAGATGAAGAAGTTGCTCTTTATGCAATAATTCAACTAGAAATTCCAAGCACAGTTACAAAATATATGTCAGAAATTGATTTTGTCAGTTCTGCAAAAGAAGGAGATATCATAGAAATTGGGATTGAAATTATTTCTTTTGGAAATTCTTCTATCACGTTAAAAAGTGAAGTCAGAAATAAACTAACACAGAAAACAATTATCATCATTGATAAAATTGTGATGGTTAGCTTAGATGAAAAAGGAAAGCCTAAGAGGCATGGGAAAACAAAAATAGAATATGTTTCTAACAGATTAAAAGATGATTAATGCATCTTTTCGTTTTTTTTTAAGTCTCATTATAAATTAACTGCTTATGGGACACCATCATCATCATCATTCGCCAGATAGTTCTGCTAAGAATTTAGCTGTTGCATTTTTCTTAAATTTAGGGTTTACTATCATTGAATTTATTGGTGGATTTTACACGAATAGTTTGGCAATTATGTCAGATGCGTTACATGACCTTGGTGATAGCCTGAGTTTAGGATTAGCATGGTACTTTCAAAAACTATCTACTAAAAAAGCGACAAAGAATTATTCATATGGGTTTAAACGTTTTTCCTTATTAGGAGCAATTATTAACTCTGTTGTATTAACTGTAGGTTCAGTTTTTATTATTTTCGAAGCTATTCCGAGAATTATCAGCCCTGAAATTTCAAATGCCAAAGGAATGATGTGGCTGGCTATATTAGGAATTATAGTAAACGGGGCAGCAGTACTGAAGTTAAAGAAAGGAACATCAATAAATGAGCGTGTTGTTAGTCTACACCTGTTGGAAGATGTTTTAGGATGGGTGGCTGTTTTAATTGCTAGTGTTATCATGCAGTTTTGGGATGTTCCAGTATTAGATCCAATACTATCGTTATTAATTGCAGGGTATGTTTTATTTAATGTATTTAAAAATATCAAAGAAAGTATTCGAATCATTTTACAAGGAACACCAAAAGAGATTTCAGTAGGTGATATTAGAAAGAAGCTACTAGGCATTAATGAAATAAAAGATATTCATGACTGTCATTTATGGACCATGGATGGTCAATACAATGTTTTTACTTCTCACTTAATTCTTCATGATGAAACTTTTTCTTGGCAAGAGTCGAAAGAATTAAAAGAAAAAGTGAGGACTTTATTGCATGATGTTTTTCATTTAGAGCATATTACATTAGAGTTAGAAATATCTTCTGAAGATTGTTCTTATAAAGAATGTAATTAAAGAACTTTAAGTTGTAAATTTGATAGAATTTTAAAATTAAGAAAATGGCAAATAATCAAGTAGAATTTAAATTCCCAAAGGGAGGTGTAATTGCAATTATTATTGTAATAGCAGCAGTTATATTAATCTCTAAATCTGCAATAACAATTGGTTCAGGTGAAAGAGGTGTATTATACAAATGGATTGGAGGAGTTGTAACAGATGCTCCGCCTTTAGATGAAGGATTTAATTTAGTCATGCCTTGGAATAAAGTTTTCAAATACAATGTAAGACAACAAGAGTTATTTGAAGAGAAAATGGCTGTATTATCTTCTAACGGTTTAGAGATTAGATTGGATGCATCAGTTTTATATCAAGCAACAACTGCAACAGTAGCATTATTGCACCAAACTAGAGGTGAAGATTATGAAGATGCAGTAATCATTCCTGCAATACGTTCTGCAACTAGAAGTGTTGTTGGTCGTTATACACCAGAGCAATTGTATTCTACAAAAAGAGATGCAATTCAAACAGAAATTTTCGAAGAAACAAAAAAGATTTTAGGACCTCAATATATTCAGTTAAATGCTGTTTTAGTTAGAGATGTAACATTGCCTCCAACCATTAAAACTGCAATTGAGCGTAAACTAAAACAAGAACAAGAATCTTTAGAATACGAATTTAGATTAGTAACTGCTAAAAAAGAAGCTGAAAAACAAATTATTGAAGCACAAGGAAAAGCAGATGCTAATAGAATTTTAAGTGCTTCTTTAACAGATAAGATTTTACAAGACAAAGGTATTGAAGCTACGATTAAGTTGGCTGAATCTCCAAATAGTAAAGTAATCGTTATTGGTTCTGCGAAAGACGGTTTACCTATTATTTTAGGAAATCAATAAAAGAAATCTTTTATAAAAATAGAATCCAGCCGATTGGCTGGATTTTTTTATTTCTTAAAGATGTGTTAAACTGAAACTAATCTGTAACTAATTCTTTCCCTAGACGTCTGATGAGTATACTCTAAAGAAGGAACTTTAGTTAGTAATTAGTTAGTTTTTAATAGTTGTAAAAGTCAGGATGCTTATGTATTCTGACTTTTTTAATTCTTCTTCTTTTTATTAGGCAATCTATTTCGCTCTATTTTACCCATTTTCAAGGCTTTATAGTTTTCATAGCAGTCTAATACGGCTTCAATCATTTGAAGATCACTTGCCTTTTTTACAAAATAATCAGAATAATTACAATCAGAAACTAACTTCATAAGCTCATTCCTATCCATGTCTAAGTACTCCATCATCACCTCTCTATCAAATTTTCCTGCCATCATTTTTCTAAGGTCGTCTTCTTTTTTAATCTTTTGTAATTTTTTCAGCTGCTTGGGTTTATTTCCAAAGAGATTATATAGAAAGTCTACAGGTTGAAATAAGGCTGCTAACGGTGAAGAATAATCATTTTTTCTTGGTCTACCAACCTCGTATGTTTGTCGGACACCATTAATTTTAATCCTAGTAAATCTATCCTTAGGCACTTGCTTTACATCAATTTCTAAAACTCCAATCAATTTTGTAGATCTAATAACAACCTCTCTAACTTCTTCAGACTTTTCGTATAAAGCGATTAAAAGCTCGTTTCCTTTTAATAAATCATTGGTTACTTTAATCTTTATAGACGAATAGCCTAAATAAGAAACCATCACAGTATCATTTGCTTTAGCTAGTATTTCAAAAAAACCTTGATCATTAGTAATTGTCCCAGTAACTGAGTTTAAATTTAAAACATGCGAAGCACTTAAAGGTTTTTGGGTTTCCGAATCAATAACCTGCCCTTTAAGTTGAGTTACTTTTAAACTATCTGTTTGCGTTTGTGAAAAAACAGTTATTGATAGTAAAAAAAAGAGTAATGGTAGGATTCTGCATTTAATCATAAAACAAAAGTAAGGATTAAAAAGCAGACAAAATGGTTAATTTTTTGTGAAAAGACTCAATGAAAGTGCGCACGAGAAGATTCGAACTTCCACATCCTAAACGGATACCAGCCCCTCAAGCTGGCGCGTCTACCAATTCCGCCACGTGCGCATTAAATGTAATTTCTCAATATAGTGACCGGGCTGGGGCTCGAACCCAGGACCCTCTCCTTAAAAGGGAGATGCTCTAGCAACTGAGCTACCAGGTCTTAATTTTTAAGACTGCAAATATAAGTTCATTCCATTATAAATAGCAGTTTTTTGCTTTATTTTTTACCGATATTTGTAGCTAAATTTACTAGAATGAAGATTGTCTTGTTAGGATACATGGGAAGTGGGAAAACAACTGTTGGAAAACAATTAGCAAAGAAACTGTACGTTCCGTTTTATGATTTAGATCAGTATATAGAAAGTAGAGAAGGAGCGAGTATTTCAGAGATTTTTAAAAACAAAGGTGAAATCTATTTTCGAAAAATAGAGCACACCTACTTGAAAGAGTTTTTTAATGAGAAAGAATCGTATATTTTATCATTAGGTGGTGGCACTCCTTGTTATGCGGGAAATATGGATGTAATTCTTCAGCAGGAAAATAGTACTTCAATATATTTGCAAGCATCAATATCTACATTGAAAGATCGCCTTGAGAAAAATAAAAGCAAGAGACCTATCGTTGCTTCTTTATCTGAAGAAAAGTTAACGGAATTTATAGCCAAGCATTTATTTGAAAGAAGAGCTTTCTATAGCCAAGCGAAGCATAGTGTTAAAGTTGATGAGAAAGATTTAGAAACAATTACAGCAGAAATACGAATTCTATTACACTAAAACAGCTTTTGAATTCTTTTTATCGAAAATAACTTCAACATGTTCTTTGATAGATGTAGATAGAGAAATTCCTTTAAAATCTGCCTTCACAGGATATTTTTTATGATTTCTATTGACTAGAACGGCGGTTTTAAACCTTTTTAAAGGGACATCCAAAAAATGCTTAATACCATAGATTAATGTTGTGCCAGAATTTAATACATCATCTACAAGCACAAGAGGCTTATTCTTGTATTCTTCAGCAGGAATCGATGTCGTTATACCACTTAAAGGTTTCTTTTTATTGATTAAAACTTCACATAAAATTATATTAAGAGGAGAAATTTTCTTCAAAACAGTAGCAATTTGTTTGGCAAAATACATTCCATTTCCTTCTATACCAGCCAAAACAATTTCTTTTTCATTGCTATTGCTTTCATAAATTTGGTAAGCGATTCGCTTTGTTTTTTGATTAATTTGATTGTTGTCTAAAATTATATTATTTGTTGTTGTCATCTTGGTTTATTTATTCATCTGGAGATTCTTGATAATCATCGATATCTCTCCTGTCTTTTTTTGTAGGCCTTCCTGTGCCTTTTTTTCTGTAATAATCTTTAGAATATTTCAGTAAATCTAATTTTTCATATTCTTCTTTTGGAGTCTTATCCTTTCGGTATAATTGCACCAGCTTAGCGCCAACTCGACTTTCTGGAATGTCAATTACCTCAATCTGAAAATTCATTTGATTTTTTCTAACAATAATCAACTCATTTCCGTAAACTTCTTTTGAAGGTTTTACATTAGAGTCATCTACCTTTACATGGCCTTTTTTACAGGCTTCAGTAGCAATATTTCTAGTTTTAAAGATACGAATACACCAAAGATATTTGTCAATTCTCATAAAAAAGTTAAAAAAGATAGTTTCATTTTATACAAAGGTATAAAAATGGTAAATTGCGGCCACAAATTATTTTGAATGTTTAAAAGAAAGTACTACACAATATTTATCCTATCTATATTAATTTTAGGATATGCATGTAACGAGGATAATGGTATCGGATTACCTGTCGATAATTTTGATCATGCAGGTCAATCTCTAATAGATAACGATTCTTTGCAGAAATTTTTTGCATCTCATTATTATAATGATGCAATTGATTCTTTAAGACCTTTAGTGGCAGGAGCTACAGCGTTAACTGATGATTCTAGGTTAATGGAAGAAACCATAACAATAAATGAAGTAGATTATAAATTGTATCATTTTGTGAAAAATGTTGGAACTCCAGATCCAGTGAAAGGGTTTCCCACACCTGTAGATTCTGTACTTACTAAGTATAGAGGAGAGTATTTAAACGCTAATGATGATCAAATTTTCTTTGATGAACGACATTCGGCAACTTGGTTTAATCTCGTTGGAGTAATTAGAGGATGGTCTTACGGATTTACCCATTTTAAAGGCGGAAAATTTAGAACTGGTACCAATGGAGCACCATATAATGGACCTATAACATATGACAATGGTGGAAAAGGAGTGTTATTCATTCCTTCAGGATTGGCTTATAGAAATCAAGGGAATAACGGAGCCGTAAATATTCCAGCTAACAGAAGTCTTATATTCTATATTGAATTACTAGATCACATTGAAAACACGAATCATGATGGCGATGGAGTACCTTCTATTTTAGAAGATATAGATGGAGATGGAGACCCAACAAATGACGATACAGATGAAGATCTTATTCCAGATTATTTAGATGGTGATGATGACGGTGATGGTGTGGCTACAAAAAATGAAGACGCAAATAATGATGGAGATCCTACAAATGACTTTAGTGATCCAGATAATCCTACATTGCCAGATTATTTGAATCCAAATATTAAATAGATTTATATATTTATATAAAAAAGAAAAGCTCTTGTGTTACACAAGAGCTTTTTTCTTTTTTATAATATTATGTGATAATTATAACCTGTAAGAGACTCCGAATATAATTTGGTTTACTCTAGTGTCGAAATTAACATCGCTATTAATAGCATTGTCTACAAATTTAGTTTCGGACTTAGACAATCCTCTTTCCCATCGAACATCAATACCTAGACGTCCAAATTCAACTCCACCACCTAACTGAATTCCTAAAGAGAAATTATTAATAGATACTTCTGATAAATCATTCAGCCCAAAATCTGAAGAAAGGATGTACTGAAATGAAGGGCCAGCAAAAATATTTCCAATCCCTAAAATCTTTTTCCCTAAAAGTACAGGGACATCAATTTTTCGTACTTTAAAATCTGTTGTTCTTCTAACTAGCAATGAGTTATCATAGGTTACATCATTAGTTAATTCGGTATACACAATTTCTGGACGAAGATACAATCCAATTATAGGTAGCTTAGCTCTAAACCATAGACCAGCATGATATCCTGTTTTACTCTTTGCACCATCAAGTACATCATTAGATACATCACTAAATGAATCTGAATTGTAATTTACTCCTGCTTTTAATCCTACTTGAAGTTGTGCATTAGAATATTGACTAATACCAACACAAAGGATTAAAGCTAATAAGACTTTTTTCATAATATTAAATTTTGTTATAAGTAATTAAGACGCTTTAAAAAAGAAAAAGGTTATTTTCTTTTTAAAACTTTCTTTACTGCATTAACGACAGCTTCATCGTTAATATTATATTTCTCCATTAATTGTGCAGGAGTAGCTGATTCTCCGAAGGTATCATTTACTGCAACAAACTCTTGTGGAGTAGGATTGTTTTGAGATAAACATCTCGCAACACTTTCACCTAATCCTCCAAATTTATTATGTTCTTCAGCAGTAACAACACATCCAGTTTTAGCTACAGATGCTAAAATAGCCTCTTCATCTAAAGGTTTAATCGTGTGTATATTTATTACTTCAGCACTAATTCCTTCAGCTTCTAATTTTTCAGCAGCTAATAATGATTCCCAAACTAAGTGACCCGTTGCTACAATTGTAACATCGGTACCTTCTGTTAGTTTAATTGCTTTACCAATTTCAAACTTTTGATCTGTAGGCATAAACACAGGAACTTTTGGACGACCAAACCTTAAGTATACAGGACCTTCATACTCAGCAATTGCAATAGTAGCAGCTTTGGTTTGATTGTAATCACAAGTGTTGATAACAGTCATACCAGGTAGCATTTTCATCAATCCAATATCTTCTAAAATTTGATGCGTTGCTCCATCTTCACCTAAAGTTAAACCAGCATGTGAAGCACATATCTTTACATTCTTATCGGAATAAGCGATAGATTGTCTAATTTGATCATATACACGACCAGTTGAAAAGTTAGCAAAAGTACCAGTAAAAGGAATTTTTCCGCCGATAGTCATACCTGCTGCAATTCCCATCATATTTGCCTCTGCAATTCCTACTTGAAAGAAACGCTCAGGGTGATTTTTCTCAAACTCATTCATCTTTAATGAACCAGTTAAGTCAGCACAAAGTGCAACCACATTAGGATTTGTTTTCCCCAACTCTGTTAAACCATCACCAAAACCAGACCTAGTATCTTTCATTTCTGTGTACGTGTATTTTTTCATTTTATTGTGTTGTTATTTGTGCGTAAAAATAAGTTTTTAATTGGGTGTTATACAGAGATTTTTATCAATTCTTTATACAATTTATGAACAGGTAATCCCATGACATTGAAGTAGCTCCCTTCGATCTTTTTTACTCCTATTAAACCAATCCAATCCTGAATACCATAGCTACCTGCTTTATCAAAAGGTTTGTAATTCTCTAAATAGTAAAGAATTTCTTCATTAGATAATTTTTCAAACTCTACCCTGGTTCTATCATTAAAAATATGTTGAAAACATCTACTCTTAATACTCACTGAAGTATAGACATCATGGCTTTTTCCAGACATTGCTTTTAGCATTTGAAATGCATCCTCTTTGTCTGTAGGTTTCCCTATCGCTCTTCCTTCAAACCAAACAATGGTATCGGAAGTAATTAACAAATCATTCTCTTGTAAATCGGTAAATGCCTTCGATTTTAAATCAGCTAAGTAATCGGTAATGTTAGCTGCCTTTAAATACTCTGGATAGATTTCTTCTACTTCCTTAATTTGAATACTGAAAGGAACATCTAATTGTTTAAAGAAGTTTTGCCTTCTTGGCGAACCAGAAGCTAATATAATATTGTAGTTGGATAATTTTTCTCGTAGCATTACATAAATTTAAATAGTCCCAAGGATAGAATTCCTATGAGCATGATGAGTTTCATTAAGTTGCTTAAAAAGTGAAATTGTTTTTTTGTTTTGGCACTCCAAAGATTGTGAATAAAATAGATAGATAACAAAGCAAGTATTGTTGTCATAAAAGTAATAACATGCCTTTTCGATGAAATAGAATCACTAAGGATTAAGAATATGAAAAACAGAAATAGTAATGATAAACTTATAGTTATGTTTTGAGTTCTTTTTTGACCTAAAATGATAGGCAATGTTTTCATTCTTACTTTATAATCACCTTTTATGTCTTCTATATCTTTAATAATTTCTCTAATTAAGGTTGAAAAAAAAGCAAATAAGAGGTAATAAAAAATAACAATAGATAAAAATAGGTTATTGATTATATCTCTCTTTAATATTTGTAATTCATCAAACTTATAAACTAAAAATATTGTTAGTGGTATTAATAAGGAAATTAAAAGATTACCAACTAATGGTAATTTTTTTAAATATTTAGAATATATAAACAAACCAATTGATGAAGAAATAAAGTAAATGGAAAGAACTCCAACACTTTTAACAAAGGAAATATAAATTCCTATTGATATACCTAAAAGACTCAAGAGAAAATAGCTAATCCAAGCATGTTTTATAGAAATAGTCTTTGTTACAAAGACTTTATGTGGCTTGTTAATCTTATCAGCCTCTATGTCAAAAAGATCATTAATAATATATCCGCCGGCAGCAATAAGTATAATACTAAGAGATAAAAAAATAAATTCAGAGTTAGATAAATTTCCTTTTGATAAATAAGAAGGTATTAAAGCATATTTCGTTAAAACCATAGTTAATAAGACCATTAAGAGGTTTTTATAACGAATTAGCTTTAAGAAAGAAATCATGAATTAAAATTCTTTTTAATTCTGGCTAAATCTCGTTTACTGTCGCGATCTTTCATGGTTTCACGCTTGTCATGGGTCTTTTTACCCTTCGCTAAGGCTATCTCTAGTTTCGCCCAACCATTTTCATTTAAAAACAAACGAAGCGGAACAATGGTGTTTCCTTTGGCTTCTACGTCTTTCTTTAAACTGCGTAATTCCTTTTTATTTAAAAGTAATCTACGCTCGCTAGTCGTTTTGTGATTAAAGTGATGTCCAAAGGCATACTCTTCAATATACATATTCACGATAAAAAGTTCACCACGATCATTAAACTCACAAAAACTTTCTGTAATTCTAGCTTGACTCTGGCGTATAGATTTAATCTCAGTTCCAGTTAATTGAATTCCAGCCACATATTTGTCCAGAATTTCAAATTCGAAACGAGCTTTTTTATTTTGTATGTTAATCTTTTTCTGCATTCGAGGACAAATATAATCATATTTAAAACTGACGAATTACTTTTTTATGAAACAATGATTTTTATCATATCATAACATTCTTTGTCGCTGTAATTTTGAGATATAAATATTTAAATTATAGTACAATGAAAAAAATTATAATAGGGCTATTTTTATTTGCCTTTGCTTTTAATGTGAATGCACAAGAATCAAGTGAGAATGAATTTGATAAATGGAAAGTGCGTCTTAGATTGATTACTGTTAATCCAAGTCCAAGTGCTACTATCGGGATTATTGGGGGTGATATTGATATCTCTAATACCTTTGTTCCTGAGTTAGATTTTACTTATTACTTAAATAAAAATTGGTCATTAGAACTTATTTTGGCAACCACCAAGCATGATGTAAATACAACTTCATCAGATTTAACAGCAGTTAGTGGCCCAGCAAGCGCTAATGTTGATTTGGGATCAGTATGGTTATTACCACCAACGTTATTATTGCAATATAATTTTGATGGTAATACGTTTAAACCTTATGTAGGAGCGGGTATTAATTACACAATTTTTTATAGTGTTGATCAGGGTAATACCATAACTGATGTTAGCTATGATAATACATTTGGATTTGCATTTCAGTTTGGTGTAGATTATGATTTAAATGATAAATGGTTTTTAAACTTTGATGCAAAGTATTTATTGTTAAATACTGATGTAACCGTAGATGCTTCTAATTTAGCAGCTGGTTTAAGTATTCCTGCAGAAGTAGATATAAATCCTTTTATTATTGGAGTTGGATTAGGTCTACGATTTTAATTCCTTTTCCTATAGAAAAGTTAAAGAGTTGTCTTTTAAGGCAACTCTTTTTTATTTAATCTATTTTCAATGTAATTTTGTTGAGTATTTTACGACATGTAGTTAAGAAATTCAACCTAATGAGAACTTTATTCAGACTATTTATATTTTCAATTTTTCTAATCTCTTGTGAATCAAAAGAAAAAGAATTGACAGCTCAACAAATTATTGATGAATCTATTGCTGTTTCAGGTGCAAATAAGATACCTAATTCTTTGCTTTCATTCGATTTTAGAGACAGAACTTATATAGCTAATAGAAATAAAGGGAAATTTTCCTTGCAGAGAATCACCAAGCAAAATGATACGGTTATTACTGACATTCTTTCCAACGATGGGTTTTCAAGGTTAATTAATGAAAAACCGACTTCAGTAATTGATTCAATGGCTGTAAAATACAGTGAGTCTATTAATTCTGTTCATTATTTTTCTGTACTTCCATACGGTTTGAATGATGGAGCAGTAAAAAAGAAATTATTAGAAAGTGTAAAGATAAAAGAGAAGGAGTACCACAAGGTGCAAATTACTTTTGCCCAAGAAGGAGGGGGGATTGATTTTGATGACGTTTTTATCTATTGGATTGGAAAAGAAGATTTTCAAATTGATTATATGGCATACACTTTCCATGTGAATGGGGGTGGTAAACGGTTTAGAGAAGTAAGAAAAGAACATCTCGTAAATGGTATTCGTTTTACTGACCACAACAATTACAAACCCGAAGACTCGAATACAGACTTATTTCAACTTGATCAGTTGTTTGAAAATGGGCAGTTGAAAAAGTTGTCGGAAATTAACTTAGAGAATATTATTATTTCATTTAATAATTAGGTGAAATAATTGTGAGGGTTTATTGAAATCATTAATATTGATAGCTCTTAGCTAAAAAAAAATAGAATGATAAAAAAACTACTTTTTCTTACTTTCTTGATAAGTCAATTTGCTTTTTCTCAAAATACTGTAGGTACAATTTCTGTTACAAATGATGCTTATGATGGATTTACCTTATTTTCTGTCAATACAAAGACTTTTTTAATTAATAATTGTGGTCAAGTAATTAATGACTGGACAAGTACATATATACCAGGACATTCTGTTTATATTTTGCCTAATGGAAATTTAATTAGAGCTGGAAAGAAAGATACAAGTACAATTGTTTTTGGAGGAGCAGGTGGTGTTGTTGAAATGTTTGATTGGGATGGAAATATTTTATGGACATTTGATTACAGTACAAATGATCATAGATCACACCATGATATTTTCCCTTTACCCAATGGAAATATTTTAGTATTAGCGGCAACAGTAATGACCAGTGTTGAGGCTATTCAAGCAGGAAGAGATCCTAATTTTCTATTAGAAGGAAAACTGTATAATGAGCAGATTATTGAAGTAGAACCCGTAGGGACTGATCAAGCTAATATAGTATGGGAATGGAATATTAAAGATCACTTCATTCAGGATATTGACAACACTAAAGATAATTTTGGTGTCATTGGAGATAACCCACAAAAACTAGACATTAATTTTGAAAACGGAGATGGAAATGCAAATTGGCTTCATATAAATTCTATTCAGTATAATGAGCAATTAGATCAAATAGTAATCAGTTCAAGAAACTTAAGTGAATTTTGGATTATTGATCATTCTACAACAACTGCTGAAGCTGCAACTGGGAGTGGAGGAACTTATGGGAAGGGTGGAGATTTATTATATAGATGGGGTAATCCTGAATCATATGATCAAGGAACCTCTATAGATAGAAAACTTTTCGGACAGCATTTTCCTCACGTAATCCAACCTGGGCTTAAAGATGCTGGAAAAATTATTTTATTTAACAATGGAAGTGGAACAGCCCCTACTTTTTCTTCAGTAATGATTATGAACCCTCCAACATCTAGTCCAGGTGTTTATAGTTATACTCCGAATACAGCCTATGGACCTTTAAATCCAGATTTTACTTATTCTGACCCCCCAGATTTTGTTTCTCCTGTTTTAAGCAGTGCTATTAGGCTCCCTAATGGAAATATTTTAGTGAGTGAAGGTGCTTCTGGACATTTTTTTGAATTGAATTCAAGTAATAGTATTGTATGGGATTATGTTTTACCTATGATGAATACCACAGGTAGTATTCTTGCTCAATTTGATCCTACACCTACTTCAGGAAATAGCACTTTCAGAGCAATAAAATACTCAAGTTCTTATGGAGGATTCAATGGAAGAGATCTTACCCCAGGGAATCCTATAGAATCTAATTTTAATTTAACCCCTTGCAGCACTTTATCTACTCAGGATCAAAGATTTACAAATGTTTCTGTTTTTCCTAACCCAGCTAATAACAAAGTTACAGTTCAATCTACCTTTGATATTGATAAAATAGAAGTGTATAATTTACTAGGAGCAAAATTATTCTCTATTAAAGATATTTCGATTGTAAATATATCAGGTTTAAACAGTGGAATCTATCTGCTTAAAATAACTTCTGGAATCGAAACAGTAACTAGAAAAATTATTAAAGATTAATTAATCTTCAATAATACTGAAGAAGCTTTTCCATCAGTAACTGTAACAATGTAAAGATTGGAGTTATTCTTATCGTCTATTTGAGGATATTTTTTTTCTCCTAAAATTTTGTTTGCAAATGCATTGGTAGTATTACTATGTCCAACTACTAAAACAGTTTTTCCTTTTGTATTGTACTGAAAAGATTCAGTATACATCTTTCTAGGATTGTATAACAAAATAGGAATGTTATTAGCATCTGCAGTTGGTTTTGCTGTCAATTTTGTTCTATTGTAATCTGTAGAATAAACTGCATCAAACTTTACATTAGAGAAGACTTCCTTCCATGCTTCAGCTCTTTTTACTCCAGCAAAATTAAGATCTGGATTTCTATTGGTTTTATCAGTTCTTTGCTTTTCAGCATGACGAATAAAGTAATACGTAGTTACTTCTTGAGCGTACGTTAAGAATGAACAAAAAGTAAAAGCTAAAATTAAAAGTAATTTTTTCATGATATAAATTTTACTCGACGAAGATACATAAAAAAGAAAACGATAGCCAAATGCTATCGCTTTCTAAAAGAATAAAATGTAGTTAACAAATCTCACACAGAATGATACACCTTAGACTTTATTTCTTTGATTCTATCTTCAAAAGTTTTAGACTCTACAGGCAAATAGATGCCTTCAAACAGTTTCATTAATTTAGAATCATGTGTTTCTCTTTTTTGTTTTAAAAGATTGAAATGCACAAAACTAGACCATATCACAGATTTTAATTGCGTTTTATCTTCGTTGTACATTCGCATTTCTACTAACAGTTCTGAGTCTGTATATTTAATTAATTGCGATTCAATAAAAACGGTCTCCATTGTTAGAGCAGGGCGTAAGTAGGCTATTTGATTGCTTCCCGAGACCCAGCTCTTACCTAAGGTTTTAGCCATCTTATATACATCTATATGATAATCATCAACCAATTTGTCTTCTCTATGATTCATAAAGTAGTTGATGTAGTTGCCATTGTTCAAGTGATTGAATGGATCACAATCTTGAAATCGTATGATTGCGTTACTTTTTAATGTTTTGTGTAATTTCATATTTTGTTTCTATTTTTATTAATGTCATTCCGACCAGAGTGGAGGAATCTCAAACTCCCTTTTCCTTTTCCTTTTCCTTTTCCTTTTATTTCTCCCTCCTTATAATTATACCAATCGGTATATTTTTGATTAAAAAAATTATGTTTTTAACTCTTTATTGATGATTGATTCAATCTGTTTCATAGTATCCTTTATGTATAAGTTGCTATTCATAGTATAAGTCATAAATACAGCTCCTTGGATCATAGTATCAAGGCGAATAGCCCACTCTAAAGGTTTAATCTCTTTTTTAATTTCTCCGTTTATGATTCCTTTTTCAATGATGGCTGCGATATAACCTTGCAATTTTTTGATGGTCTTTCGTACGTTTTCTAACAAAAGTGTATTCTGATTATTAGCATCTACACCAACATTTAAAACAGGACATCCGCCAAATTTTTTGCTGTATTCAAAATATTCTTTATAAAAATCTATAATGGCAAATAATCTCTCAAGGGCTGTACTAGATTTAGTTGTTCTTTTCCTAATGTCAGAAATTAATCGTCCTACATTATAATCGAAAGCTTGTATTGCTAATTCCTCTTTGTTTTTAAAGTTGCCATAAATAGACCCTTTTGTTAATTTTGTTGCTTTCGTAAGATCACTAATACTTGTTGCAGCATATCCGTGCTTATTAAAAATAGGCGCGGAAACTTCAATAATGAATTGCTTTGTATCTTCTGCTTTTGACATATTCTGGTCAAAGATATATAAAAAATACCAAACGGTATATTTTGTATGCAAAAAAAACGACACCAATTAAGATGTCGCTCTTCTTATTAATTGACAATTAAATCAGATTGATTTCTAAAAACCAACTTTTCATCAAATGCATCTAGTAATATGATACTGTCAGTAGTCACTTTTCCAGACAAAATTTCTTTAGATAACTGATTTAATACTTCTTTTTGAATCACACGTTTTACAGGCCTAGCACCAAATTCTGGTTGATATCCTTTGGCGGCTAAATATTCAATAGCCTGTTCTGTGGCATCTAAAGTAATCTCTTGGCTAGCCAACATCTTCTTTACATTGTCTAATTGTATGGATACAATAGATTTTATGTCCTTTTGAGATAAGGGCGTAAACATGACAATATCATCAATTCGATTCAAGAATTCTGGACGTACAGATTTTTTTAGCAATCCTAGTACTTCAGTTTTCGCTAATTCCATTGTGGTATGAATATCACCTTTTAAATTCTCAAATTTCTCTTGAATGATATGACTCCCCATATTCGAAGTCATCACAATAATTGTATTTTTAAAATCAGCAATTCTCCCTTTGTTGTCTGTCAATCTACCTTCATCCAATACTTGCAATAAAACATTAAAAGTATCGGGATGTGCTTTTTCAATTTCGTCTAACAAAACTACAGAGTAGGGCTTACGCCTTACGGCTTCAGTTAGTTGACCACCTTCATCGTATCCTACATACCCTGGAGGTGCTCCAACCAATCTACTTACCGAATGACTTTCTTGATATTCACTCATGTCAATTCTAGTCATTGAGTTCTCATCATCAAATAAATATTCAGCCAATGCTTTTGCTAGTTCAGTCTTACCAACTCCTGTTGTTCCTAAGAATAAAAAGGATCCTAAGGGTTTATTTGGATTTTGTAATCCCGCTCTAGATCTTCTAACTGCATCGGAAACCGCTTCAATTGCTTCTTCTTGCCCAACAACACGTTTGTGTAATTCATCTTCAAGTTGCAGTAGTTTTTCGCGTTCAGATTGAATCATTTTAGTTACAGGAATCCCTGTCCATTTTGCAACTACTTCAGCAATATCTTCATAAGTGACTTCTTCTTTAATTAAAGAATCTCCTTCTTGATTTGCTAAAATCGTTTGTTGTTCTTCAAGTAATTCTTGTGCTTCTTTAATTTTCCCGTAACGCAATTCGGCTACTTTACCATAATCTCCATTACGCTCTGCTTTATCAGCTTCAAGTTTGTATTCTTCAATTTCTGTTTTTAAGGTTTGAATGGCATCCACAACAGATTTTTCGGATTGCCATTTTGCATTGATTTCATTTCTTTCATCTTTTAAATTTGCTAAATCTGCATTTAAAGATTTCAATTTATTTTTATCATTCTCACGTTTAATGGCTTCAATTTCAATCTCTAACTGCATAACCTTACGATCCAAGACATCCAACTCTTCTGGCTTAGAATTGATTTCCATTCGTAGTTTTGATGCAGCCTCATCCATTAAATCAATAGCTTTATCTGGCAAGAATCGATTGGTAATGTATCGTTGTGATAATTCAACAGCACCAATAATAGCTTCATCTTTGATTCTTACTTTGTGATGTGTTTCGTATTTTTCTTTAATTCCACGTAGGATTGAAATAGCACTTTCGGTATCAGGTTCATCAACCAAAACTTTCTGAAAACGCCTTTCTAATGCTTTGTCCTTTTCAAAATACTTTTGATACTCATCTAGGGTAGTGGCTCCAATAGCTCTTAACTCACCTCTTGCCAATGCAGGCTTTAAGATATTGGCTGCATCCATAGCTCCTTGTCCACCACCAGCTCCAACCAAAGTGTGAATTTCATCAATGAATAAAACAATATCACCTTCAGAAGATGTTACTTCTTTAATGACAGCTTTTAACCGCTCTTCAAACTCTCCTTTAAATTTAGCACCCGCAATCAATGCTCCCATATCTAAAGAAAAGACTTGTTTATCCTTTAAGTTTTCAGGTACATCTCCTCGTATAATTCTATGTGCTAAGCCTTCCGCAATGGCTGTTTTCCCTGTTCCAGGTTCACCAACGAGAATAGGATTATTCTTTGTTCTTCTTGATAATATTTGAAGCAAGCGTCTAATCTCTTCATCACGCCCAATAACTGGGTCTAATTTCCCGTCTTGTGCTAGTTGATTTAGATTGTTTGCATATTTATTTAAAGAATTATAGGTTTCTTCAGCACTTTGAGAAGTCACTCGTTCTCCTTTACGCAAGTCTTCAATCGCAGCTTTTAAATCCTTTTCATTCACACCTTGGTCTTTTAAAATCTGAGAAATATTACTTTTTGATTTAAAGATGGCAAGAATAATATGCTCTACAGAAACATATTCATCATTCATCTTTTTAGCAATGATGGTTGCTTCGTTAAGCGCTTTTCCAGCTTCGGGAGACAATACAATTTGAGCTCCTGTAACCTTAGGCAAACTTTCTAACTGTTTGTCTAGAATTTGCTGTACAATGTCTAAGTTAATGTTGAGCTTCTTTAATAAAAAAGGAAGTACATTTTCATCAACTATGGTAATCGACTTGAAAATATGTTCATTTTCAATTTGATTGTGACCCATTTCTTGTGCAAGCTGTTGTGCTTGTTGAACGGTCTCCTGTGATTTTATGGTATAATTATTAAAATTCATTTTTGTTTTTCTTTATCAATCATTCGAAAGGAAAGAGTCAAATTGTATACCAATATTTTTTCTGTCATAAAAACAGTCATTATGTCTTCTAAAGCCTTACATTTGCTGACTTTTTGTCCTTGAAAGGATTACATTAATCAACGACAAAATACAGGTAAATAGAAAAGTATGGGAATATTCAATTCAATATTTGGGAGTAAAGAAAGTAGTGTGCAGGAAAATAGAGTTCATTGGATACCTCTAACCTCAGTAGATCAGATTAATGAAGTAAAAGAGTTATCTAAATCTGAAACTGTATTGATCTTTAAACATTCCACTCGTTGTGGAATTAGTAGCATGGTTATCAAACGCTTTGAAAACATGTTTAATGAATCAACGAGAAATGTAAAAGTCTATTACCTTGATTTATTGAATTACAGAAGTATTTCTGATGAAGTAGGGTATGCTTTTCAAGCAATGCATCAATCTCCACAGTTACTTGTCATAAGAAATGAAACAGCTGTAGTGAATGCTTCACATTACGATATCACTTATGTTGATATTCAAAAGTATTTATAACTAAAAACTTTAATCTCGGAAGTTTTTTAGTTATCATAGAATGAATTGAGGATTCTTTCTTAATTTTGCGACCTTTTAAAACCTCATAAGAAATCGACACTTTAGAAAATACCACAGCAAAAGAATTATACGGTTATCAAGAAACAGCAATCGAAGAAATCTTCAAAAGATTTGAGACCGCTGCAGATGATTATCACTTATTATATCAACTTCCAACAGGAGGTGGGAAAACTGTTATTTTCTCTGAAATAGTAAGACGGTATATTTCTAAATATAAAAAGAAAGTATTAGTACTTACTCACAGAATTGAATTGAGTAAGCAAACGTCTAATATGTTAACTGAATTTGGAGTCAACAACAAAATCATTAATAGTACGGCAAAATTAGATGATCAAGACAAATATAGTTGTTTTGTTGCCATGGTTGAAACTTTGAAAAACAGGTTGAATGAAGAGAAGTTAGATATTTCTGACATCGGGTTGGTTATTGTAGATGAAGCTCATTACAATTCTTTCACGAAAATTTTTAAGTTTTTTGATGATTCTTTTATCCTAGGAGTTACTGCGACACCTTTAAGCTCGAATACAAAACTACCGATGTATGAGAACTATCAAGAATTATTTGTAGGAGAATCTATACAGCATTTAATTGACAACCATTTTTTAGCAACTGCTAACATGTATTCTTACAATGTTGGGTTGACTTCTTTAGAAGTAGGAGCAAATGGAGACTATACTGTAAAATCCTCGGAAGATTTATATACAAATTCAGATATGCTTACCAAGTTGGTGAGTGCTTATGAAGAAACGTCTAAAGGAAAGAAAACATTAATCTTTAATAACGGAATTAATACTTCTATTCAAGTTTTCCATGCGTTTAAGAGCGCAGGATATCCTATTGCACATCTAGACAATACAAATACAAAAAAAGAAAGAGATTTCATTTTAAAATGGTTTAAGAAGACTCCGAATGCAATTATTACTTCTGTAAGTATTTTAACTACCGGTTTTGATGAACCAACGATTGAGGCGATTATTTTAAACAGAGCTACTAAGTCATTGACATTATATTATCAAATGATAGGTCGTGGTTCTAGAATTTTAGACAATAAATCTACTTTTGATGTTGTTGATTTAGGGAATAATTTTCACAGATTTGGATCTTGGGGAGCAGATTTAGACTGGCAACGAATGTTTAAAGCTCCGGATTACTATTTAGATGCAATTCTTTCTGACGAAGAAATTGAAAGTAGTTTTAGATATGAGCTTCCTGCTGATGTTAAAAAAGAGTTTTCAAAATCTAAAGATACTTATTTCAATATGAAAAAAGAATATTTAGATACTATCAGTGCTGGTGAATCATCAAAGAAAGTTTTAGAAAAATCAATTGTTCATCATGCCAAGATGTGTATAGAGAATAGCGAGGATGTGTTTGATGCATTGATCCTAGCAAAAATGTTAGGGGAAGAGATTGATGATCGAATTAACAGATATGCTAAATGTATTTCTAAAAGCACGCATAATTTTGTTACTTGGCTAAAAGACGACTACCGTAAAAAGTTAAATTCTTATTTAAGAGCAAATTTCGATGAAGATTTTGAAAAGATTCATGGACATCCACCTATTGAAGAATAATTGAGTCGTCCTAAAATAGGTTGACAGATTTTAAATAAAATTAATTAGACCAGAGAAAATAGCGAGCTTTTTTATTGATCCATTATTTTTTATCGGAAAGATTGTCTCTTTAAAATTCTAGAAAACTTATTTTTTAAATCTGTACTAGTATCAAAGATGATTTGTTCATTACTAGGGAAATCCACATACTCTCGTCTTAGAAGCTTTCTGTCTTCTTTTGTCAATGCATTTTTATTTCCTTTAAATTCGGCAAATACATGTTCAAACACAAATTCACTAGCAACAGGGTATGTATTTAAAACTTTATTGTTCTTGAGATTGTTGTAGATAATATTTCCACGTACCAAAGCTGATTTATGTTGATTGCTCACAAGGACTCTAGCTGTAACAGTTTTAAAGGCATCTACTTTCATGTCATTCCCTAAGCTGTCTTTTTTTACATTTCCTTTTTTATCTAATACATATTTCCAACCATCTTCAATTTCTTTCTTTCTTTTGTATTCCTTTTCATTAATACGCTCAGGAGAAACTAAAATTTCTCTTATTTCCAAGGTGATACCGTAATTATAGTCGATGTTTTCTTCCATATTACTATGGTATTCAGTCCAAAAATTATCAAGTTGATAAGTTTCAAAATCTAGGATGGCTTCTTCTAACCTTTTTGGAATGACTTGTTCTGTTCTATTTTGAATTATAACATATACAAAATCAGTTCCTTTATAATAGGCTTTATTTAAAAGACTATCAACATTATTGTAATTGGACTGAATTCTTTTAAGCCTAGAAAAGTAATCATAAGCTTCTCTTGCATCTAATACATTATTGCCTCTATTGAGTAAACTGGACCCTTTTGTATATAAAAATGTTGAATAGTTATTTATGGATGTAACAATGTTATCTGTATAATCAACAATATCAAACCTAACATTAGGTAAAGGTAAAAGAGGTTTAATGAGGTTTTGTCTATTATCTAATGATAGGTATGTCTCATAAATTTCTTGAGAGTTTTCAATAACATCTTCTTTCTTTAACAATGAAAGTCGAGAAATATCATCTTCTGCTGCTTTTTCAAATGCTTGCTCTAAAAGAAGAGAATGTTCTCTTATATTCTTTACAGTTCTATTGTTTTGAATTTTCTTAACTGATAAGCGAATTGCCTCATCATAGTTACCTCTTACTAAGCTTTTCTCACTTCTTTTAACACTACTACAGCTTACTAAGAAGGTACATAGAAATAGGTAAAGAATCGTTCTCATTTTGATCGTTGGTTTTGGTTATATTTCTAAGAAGGCAATGACTATGCCATTCTATTTCGAAGGTAATACTTTTCCAACGCATTCTCCAAAACCAATACGAATCTGATCGTTTTGGCAATGTGCTCTCATAATAACTGTATCATAATCATTTATAAATTTACGCTCAGTTCCATCAGACAATTTAATCGGATTTTGTCCTTTCCAAGTCAATTCTAACATCGAACCAAAACTATCTTTAGTTGGTCCAGAAATAGTTCCACTTCCCATCATGTCACCTGCATTTACTGGACATCCGTTTACAGTATGATGTGCTAGTTGTTGTGCCATGGTCCAATACATATATTTGAAATTAGAATTTGCTACAACTGTTTCTTTCTCTCCTTCAGGCTGAATCCCGACTTGCAAATTGATATCGAAACTATATTTTCCTTCATGTTGTAAATAGGAAAGAGGTTGTGGATCTTGCTTAGGGTTCTCTACTCTAAAGGGCTCTAAGGCATCTAAAGTAACAATCCATGGAGATATGGTAGAAGCAAAGTTCTTCCCTAAGAACGGCCCTAAAGGAACGTATTCCCAAGCTTGAATATCTCTAGCTGACCAATCATTAAATTGTACCAAACCAAAAATATACTCTTCAGCTTCTTCTATTGGAATTCTATCTCCTAAATTATTAGAAGCAGTGGTAATAAACGCCATTTCTAATTCAAAGTCTAACAATTTAGAAGGACCAAAGCCAGGAGTATTAGATCCTTCAGCAGGTCTGGTTTGCCCTAGAGGTCTTCTAATATTAGTTCCTGAAGGGATAATAGATGAACTTCTTCCATGGTACCCAATAGGAATATGCACCCAATTCGGTAATAAGGCATTTTCTGGATCCCTAAATAGACTACCTACATTGGTCGCATGTTCTTTACTAGCATAAAAATCAGTATAGTCACCAACGCTTACAGGCAATAGCATCTCTACTTCATCCATTCTGAAAATAACTTTTTCTTTATGTTCAGCATTATCACGTAAATTTCCATTAGTTACATCAAAAATGTCCGCAATGCGATTTCTTACCAATCTCCATGTTTTTCTTCCGTCTGCAATGAAATCATTTAAATTGTCTTGCAAGAAAATATCATCGGTTAGAGGAATTCCATTGAAATATCCTAATTGATGTAATGCTCCTAAGTCGATTGCGAAATCGCCAATTCTACTACCAATGGTAATAATATCGTCTTTTGTAATAAAAACTCCGAAGGGTATATTCTGTATAGGGAAATCAGAGTTTTCTTTTACGTTTAACCATGATTTTCTTTTTGGGTTGTTAGCAGTTATTTCCATTAAAAATTGTTAATAAAGTTTGTATCAAATATAGTGGAAAGTTACAATCTTAAAAATGATTTTTAAGTACATTTGAGTTTCTTAATTAAAATTTAACAATGCAACGAGATACAGATATTTTTGAACTCATTGAAGCTGAAAAAGAAAGACAGCTTAACGGAATAGAATTAATAGCTTCAGAAAATTTTGTAAGTGATCAAGTAATGGAAGCTGCTGGTTCAGTATTAACTAACAAATATGCCGAAGGATATCCAAATAAACGATATTATGGTGGTTGTGAAATAGTAGATGTTGTAGAACAAATCGCTATTGATAGAGCGAAAGAATTATATGGTGCAGAATATGCGAATGTGCAACCTCACTCTGGATCACAAGCCAATACAGCTGTTTATGCTGCTTGTTTAAATCCTGGAGACAAAATTTTAGGATTTGATTTATCTCATGGAGGGCATTTAACGCATGGTTCGCCAGTAAATTTTTCGGGGAAATTGTATAAAACTTCTTTTTATGGAGTTGAAAAGGAAACAGGAGTATTGAATTATGATATAATTCAAGAAACTGCTACGAAAGAGCAACCAAAACTAATTATAGCTGGCGCTTCTGCATATTCAAGAGACATCGATTTTGAAAAATTTAGAGAGATTGCAGATAGTGTAGGAGCTATTTTAATGGCTGATATTTCACATCCTTCTGGGATGATTGCTAAAGGAATCTTAAATGATCCAATACCTCATTGTCATATTGTTACAACAACTACACATAAAACATTAAGAGGTCCAAGAGGGGGATTGATATTAATGGGTAAAGACTTTGATAACCCTTTTGGATTAAAATTGAAGAATGGAAATCTAAAAAAAATGTCAGCTTTATTAAATGGGGCTGTGTTCCCAGGAAATCAAGGAGGTCCATTAGAACATATTATTGCTGCGAAAGCGATTGCTTTCGGAGAAGCTTTGACGGATGAATTTTTGCACTACCAAATTCAAGTAAAGAAAAATGCTGCGACGATGGCAGAGGCATTTGTAGAAAGAGGATATGATATTATTTCTAAAGGTACCGATAATCATATGATGTTGATTGACCTTAGAAACAAGAATATTTCTGGAAAGGAAGCTGAAGCTGCGTTGGGAAAAGCAGAAATTACTGTAAATAAAAACATGGTGCCTTTTGATGATAAATCACCTTTTGTTACCTCAGGAATTAGAATCGGAACTCCTGCGGTTACGACTCGTGGTTTGAAGGAAGGTGATATGGTTACAGTAGTAGAGTTTATTGATGATGTAATTCAAAACTTTGAAAACGAAGAAAAACTAGAAGAAATAGCTGGTAAAGTACATGACTTTATGAGCTATAGACCTTTATTTGTGATGTCATAATTGGCTTACTTCTCACAATATAAAGCACCATTTAGGTGCTTTTTTTATGCAATTATTTTTCATGATAATTATCATATGCATAGTTGAATGAAATTCTTTTCTTACGGGTATCTAACATGCACTATGGGGTCTCAATCAGTAAGAGCAATTCAATCTAAAGAAGATCGAAAAAACTTTATCAAACATCTATTAAACGATGTTTCTGCTTTTGAAAAAATGCTACAAGATGGTATGTTCGAAAAAGGAATACAACGTGTAGGAGCTGAACAAGAAATATGTATCGTTAACGATCATTATACACCTGCTTACAATGCTTTAGAGATATTGAAAGAACTTAATGAAGATCATTTCACTACAGAGTTAGCGCTCTTTAATCTTGAATTAAATTTAGACCCCTATGAATTGAAAGGTGATTGTTTTTCAAAAATGGAAAAACATTTACTCAATTTTTTAGATAAACTATATAAAGAGGCACAAAAGCAAAATGAAACCAAACCAATTCTGACTGGTATCTTACCCACATTACTTATCAAAGACTTAGATTTTAAGTATGTTACTCCATTTCAACGATATAAAACGCTGAATGAAGTATTGAAAACAATCCGAGGGGATAGTTTTAAGCTACATATACAAGGGGTAGATGAGTTAAAATTACGTCATGACTCTATTCTCTTCGAAGCTTGTAATACCAGTTTTCAGGTGCATTTACAAATAGAACCTAAAGATGCAATAGTAATGTACAATTGGTCACAAGCAATTGCAGGACCTGTTTTATCTCTTATGACAAACTCTCCAATGCTTCTCGGAAAAGAATTATGGAGCGAAACAAGAATTGCCTTATTTCAACAAAGTATAGATTTACGTACCAAATCTCACTTATTAAGAGGTCAAAAACCTAGAGTTTCTTATGGAAGTGATTGGATACGCAATTCAATTTTAGAGATTTTCACTGATGATATAGCGAGATATACACCGCTAGTTACTTCAGATTTTGAAGAAGATTCTCTAAAACAATTAAATCAAGGGATAATGCCTGAACTAAAGGCACTTAATTTGCACAATGGAACTTTGTATAAATGGAATCGTTTGTGTTATGGAGTACATAAGAATGTTGCTCACCTTCGCATTGAAAATAGATACATTCCTTCAGGACCTTCTGTAAAAGATGAAATAGCCAATGCACTATTCTGGATAGGAGTTATGAAAGGGATGCCAGATGAATATCGCGAAATTTGGAAAAAAATGCCTTTTAAAGAAGCAAAAGGAAACTTTATGAATGCCGCTAAAACAGGTATTGATACTTATTTTAGTTGGTTTGGAAAAGAAATTTCAGCAGTAAAACTAGCTAAAAAAGTTCTATTACCAATGGCTAAGAAAGGGTTACAGTCATTAGGTGTTGCCAATTCTGATATTAGTAAATATTTAAAAATCATAAAGTTAAGAGTTAAGAATAGAGCAACGGGTAGTAAGTGGCTTGTAAGAAATAAGCGTATTTTAAATAGCAGTTGTTCAATGCATGAAACCAATGTATTACTCACAAAAAAGATGCATGAATATCAATTAAAGAATGTCCCAATTCATGAATGGAAAGATTTTGAAGACATTGTTGACAACATGAAGAGTGCTAAAAATAAAGCGTATAAAATTATGACTCGCGAAATCTTTGTAGCTAATGAAGAGGATTCAGTAGAGTTGATTGCAAAGATTATGGAGTGGAAAAAAATCCATCATGTTCCAGTGATGAATAATGAACATAAAATTATTGGAATGGTCAATCAAGAAATGATTGACTTAATAGATATAGAAAAATCTAATGATAGAGAATTAGTATCTGATGAAATTATGAATAAAAATATTGTTGCTATTCATCCAGAAACTAATATTAAAGAAATGCAATATTTAATGAACAAACATAATGTTTCTTCACTTGTGGTAATTTATAATGATGAGCTAATAGGAATTGTAACACAAAACGACCTTATAGAGGTTAAAAATCAAATTAAATTTGAATTATAATAAGATTGACTTCTCAGAAGAGAATACAGATCACCTTATTGAGGCTATTCAGGGTGAAAAAAGGTATCCAACCGTCATCGCTTTTGGTGGAATTCACGGTAACGAACAGTCTGGTGTTAGAGCGCTAGAAAGTATTATGCAGCAAATAAAAGATTTTCAGATTCCTTTTAAAGGGAGTTTTTATACTATCAAAGGAAATCTCAAAGCAATAAAGGATAATAAAAGATTTGTCGATGTAGATTTGAATAGAATTTGGAATCGAAGTAGAATTAACAAATTAAATGAACTTACATCAGAAATTTCAGAAATAGAAGAACAAAAAAAGCTATACAAGCTCATCAAACAAATCTTGAATACAAACAGAGGTCCTTTTTATTTTCTAGATTTGCATACCACGTCTTCACATACAGTTCCTTTTATTACAATCAGTGATTCATTAAACAACAGGCGTTTTACTTCTAAATTTAAACTTCCTGTCATTTTGGGAATTGAAGAGTATTTAGAAGGGCCATTGTTGACCTACCTGAATGAGTTTGGACATATTTCACTGGGTTTTGAAGCTGGACAGCATGAAAAAGATAGTTCAATAATTCATTGTGAAAGTTTTCTGTGGTTAGCTTTGGTCTATTCAGGATGTATACGCAAACAAAATATACAGAAATACAGAGAGTATAAGAGTATTTTAGGTTTATACAAATCATCTACTTTTTATCATATAAAACATAAATATCGTATTGAAGAAGGAGAGAAGTTTACAATGAATAAAGGATATACTAATTTCCAAGAAATACAAAAGGGAGAGACTATGGCAGAATCTGATGGGAAATTGATTAAAGCACCCCAATCTGGTCAAATTTTCATGCCATTATATCAGAATCAAGGCGAGGATGGTTTCTTCATCGTTACTAAAATATCTTCTTTTTGGTTGATACTTTCTAGAATACTAAGAAAACTAAACCTGCATGAAGGGTTAAGATTATTACCAGGCGTTAAAAAAGTTAGTGATTATACCTTGAGAGTTAATCCAAAAACAGCACGTTTTTTAACCACACAGATTTTTCATTTATTTGGATATCGCAAGAGAGTAAAAAAAGAACAGCGTTGGTATTTTACAAAGAGAGATCGGAAAATAAGTCCGTTGAATTAATTATTCTTCTAAAGCTCTATCAAGTAAGTTTTTGTTCATAATCTTACTGGTTTTAGCTCCTAATTCTTTAATTCTTTCTACTTTTTTAATTAGGTTTCCTTGTCCCGTTAGTTTTTTCATAGAAGTATCATAACTTCCTTGAACTGTTTTTAATTGATTTCCAACCTTTATTAAATCATCAGTTAGATTTACAAATTGATCGTATAATCTACCAGCTTGATTAGCTATTTCTAATACATTTTTCTTTTGATTTTCTTGTCGCCACATAGAAGCAACCGTACTTAAAGTTGCCAATAGCGTAGAAGTAGAGACTAACACAACATTCTTATCTAAGGCTTCCATGTATAATTGATTGTTGTTGTTTAAGGCTAGTAAGTAAGCGGGTTCTATAGGAACAAACATTAACACATAATCTGGGGTATTAATTTCATATAATGATTCGTATTTTTTTTCTCCTAATTCTTTGATATGTTTACGAATACTTTCAATATGCTTTTTTAAATGTAATTCTCTCTTTTGCTCATCTTCTTCATTAAAATAAGCTTCATAGTTAGTTAATGAAACTTTAGAATCAACAATCAAATGACGATTATCAGGTAGATTGATAATAAAATCAGGTTTCTTTAATCTTCCCTCTTCATCTCTATACCCCCCTTGGGTTGTAAAATGAATGCCCTTGGCAAGATTTGCCTTTTCTAAAAGTAATTCTAACTGTGTTTCACCCCAATCTCCCTGTGCTTTGCTATCACCCTTTAATGCTTTCGTTAAATTGATTGCCTCTTTGCTCATTTGTAAATTGAGGTCTTTTAAATTGTTAAGTTGCTCTTTTAGAGCAGAATGCATTCCTACACTTTCTTTTTGAGATTCATTTACTTTCTTTTCAAATCCTTCTATTTTTTCTTTTAAAGGAGTTAAAATATTTGTGATATTTAATTTATTTTGCTCTGTAAATTTGGTTGATTTTTCTTCTAAAATCTTATTAGCAAGGTTTTCAAATTCTTTGGTGAACTTTTCTTGAAGCTTTTCAACTTCCTTTTGATTTTCATCGTATTTGATTTGCAAGTTATTCAAATCACTTTCATTACGAATGTTGCTACTTAGAAGGAATTCTTTTTCTGTCTGAATTTTTTTTAATTCTGACTGTAAGGCTCCAAGATTTTCTTCTAGCAATGAATTCTTTCCGTTAATAGATTCAAACTTGACTTTCGATTGTAATCTTCCAATAAAAAATCCGAGTGCAATAGCACCAATAGAGAGGATTAAGTAAATTAATATTTCAGGCATGTATTAAAAAATAAGTCCTTAAATTTAGAACTTTTATAATTGTCAATGCAAGGATTTTCAAAATTTATATTCTCACGTGTTTTAGGCTGGAAGCTTATAGGAAATTTTCCGTCTGATCTTAAGAAATATGTTGTAATAGCTGCACCACATACTAGTTGGAAAGATTTTCCTATTGCTATTTTGGCGCGAAATGTTTCTGGAGAGAAAATCAACTTTATTGGTAAAGACTCTTTATTTAAAGGTCCTTTTGGATTTTTCTTCAGAAGCTTAGGAGGTACTCCAGTAGATAGAAGTAAAAGTAACAACCTTGTTGATGCCATTGTTCAGATATTTGACTCTAGAGAAGAGTTCAGGTTAGGTCTTTCGCCAGAAGGTACTAGGAAGAAAATTGATCCATGGAAAACAGGTTTCTACTTTATAGCTAAAGGTGCTAATGTGCCAATTGTGATGGCAACTTTAGATTTTGAGAATAAGCAAGTAAAAGTTTCAGATCCTTATGATCTTACTGAAGACAAAGAAAAAGACTTTGAACATATTTACTCCTTTTATAGAGGAGTGAAAGGGAAACACCCTGAACAATTTAATCTTTAAACTTTGTTGCTACCTTTTCAGCGATTCCAACAATTACCTCTGTTGCTTTTAGAATAGACTCTACGGGAACATACTCATATCGTCCATGAAAATTATGGCCACCTGCAAAAATATTCGGACAAGGCAATCCCATATAAGATAATTGAGAACCGTCTGTGCCACCTCGAATAGGTTTAATTAAAGGCATGATTCCTAAATCTTTCATCACTTCTTCGACAATATCAACAATATGCATCACAGGGACTACCTTTTCTTTCATGTTGTAGTATTGATCTTTGATTTCAATCTGAATCAAATCGGAACCTAATTCGGCATTCATTACATCAACGACTTCTTGAATTAGTTGTTTCCTGCCTTCAAACAATTGTTTGTCATGATCACGGATAATATATTGTAAAACAGTCTGTTCTACTTTACCTGTTAGATTGTGTAAATGAAAGAAACCTTCATAGCCAGTTGTTTTTTCTGGTACTTCATTAGAAGGTAACCTAGAGATGAAATTACTAGCAATGGTCATAGAATTAATCATTTTTCCTTTTGCATAACCAGGATGTACAATTTTACCAGCAATGGTAACTTTAGCACCTGCTGCATTAAAATTTTCATATTCGAGTTCGCCAATCTGACTACCATCCATTGTATAAGCCCATTCTGCACCAAACTTTTCAACATCAAATTTGTGTGCGCCTTTACCAACTTCTTCATCTGGTATAAAGCAAATACGAATGGTACCATGCTTAATTTCTGGATGCGTCAATAGGTATTCCATTGCTGAAACAATCTCAGTGATACCAGCTTTGTCATCAGCACCCAATAATGTCGTTCCGTCTGTAGTGACAATAGTTTGCCCTTTGTATTGTAATAAGTCATCAAAATAAGAAGGACTCAAAATGATATTCTCTTTTTCATTTAAAACGATATCACCACCATCATAATTCTCATGAATTTGAGGATTTACATTCGCTCCAGTAAAATCAGGACTTGTGTCTATATGAGAAACAAAACCAATAGTCGGAACTTCGTATTCTAAGTTACTAGGCAGTGTTGCCATAATGTAACAATTGTCATCTAAGGTTACATCGCTCACGCCAATTTCTTTCAACTCTTTCACCAATAAATTGGCTAAATTCCATTGTTTCTCTGTACTTGGAAATGCTGGATTGTTTGGGTCGGATTCAGTATCGATAGTAACATAACTAATAAACCTATTGATGATGTGCTCTTTATTCATAATTTAATATTCTATTTTTTCTAGTAAGCTAATTGCATTACAAAGACGTTCATTGATTAAAGAATCGCCATAAACTTCTGCTTTCGCATGAATATAGTTGTTTGCGTTAATTTTGATGAAAAGATTACAAATCTCATAAGCGAACTTCCTTTTTTTCCCTATAGCCTTAGAAAAATAACTTTCTTTTTCTTGAAAATTGAGTTTAAAGGAGGTTGTTTTTACTAATTTTAGATCTTTTAAACTTGTTTTGAACTTCTGTATAAAGTCGGAATCTAATTTTAATTCATTAGATACATGTGTGATGTCTAACAATATTGTTTCCGTTAATTGCTTTGTAGTGTCGGCAGTATAAATAGAAGATTGATTATTGTCATAATACAAGTTTGTTTTCCAATGATCGGGGAATTTTACTGTGAACAACTTCTTGACATCTTCAACTGTTTCAATATTTGAATAGCTTTCAGGTTGACAATCTAAATCTTTTGAAATTTTTGATTTCGAATTACAAGAGGCAATGATTATAAAAGTCAGGAAAACAAATTTTTTTTTCATATTACTTAAGAACTAATTTTCCGATTTTTTGATTTCCAGCCAACCAAGCCGTATTTCTGTCTACAAATTGAATCACATAATAGCCTTCCTCACTTACTTTCTTCCATGTAACTCCACCATCATTAGAGTATGAGATACCAGTTTTTCCAACAGCAAACACTTCTTTGCCATTAGTATTAGGAACATATTGAACACAACTTTTATAGTTTGGTTCTTGTCCATTTGCAACAAGGTTCCATGTTTTACCACCATCAGTAGTAATTGCTTTATTGGCTTTGTTTCCTTCAGGTTTTGAATAATCGCCTCCGAAAATAATTCCATTATGTTTATCTGCAAAATCAACTGAGTAGATTCCTTGTGGTCCATCTCCTTGTATGATAGGAGTGTCAAACACTTCCCATGTTTCACCTAAATTTGTTGTTTTAAACATTCTTGCTTTAGCGCCTCCAGTTACAATCCAAGCAGTTTTTCCAAGTACTTTAATATTAGTATTACTTGCTGCAAAGGCGGCTTCATCTTCAACTACTTTTGGTAATTTATCGCAAGGAATTTTAGTCCACATATTCCCACCGTCTTTGGTAATGATTATCGACAAACAATCTTCTGTTGGATCGCCCATTGCAATTCCATTTTGTTCATCAAAAAATTTCATTGAGTCGTAAAAAACTTTTTCGTGGTCTTCTTTGTAAACAATCTCAGAGTTATCTCCTTTAAGTTTATATAATAGCGCTGGATTTCCTATACTTAAAGCAAATATGGATTTCCCATTAGAAGCAATACTTCTAAAATGAGGAATGATTGTATCTTGAAGGCTTAGATGCGTAAATGAATTTGTTCCCCATTCTTGACCAGCATTTTTTGTAAATCCTATATTCCCTTTAGAATCTGCATAAAAGAGTTTTTTATCAGTTAAAGACAGAATAGCTCTAATACTAACACTATCAATTTTAAACTCTTCTATGGAAATAGAATCAATGATTCTAGGTTGGTATTCTTTGTCACAAGAAAAAAGTAAAAAGGATGTACAAATTAGGAGTAAGAAACGCTTCATTATTGTTATTTTTGATAGAACTAAAATACATAAATCATTTAATGAATAATAAGAAAGCATTGGTAATTTCTGGAGGTGGAAGCAAAGGAGCTTTTGCAGGTGGTGTTGCTGAATTTTTGATGCATGAAAAGAAACGTTCATACGATTTATTTTTAGGAACTTCAACAGGAAGCTTAATGGTTTCTCATTTGGCTTTGGGCTCTATTGATGCCTTAAAAAAAATATATACATCCGTAAATCAACATAGTATTTTTGATATCAACCCTTTTAGAATAAAAAAGAAAAACGGCGTTACTCTGGTTAGTATTAAGCACCGAAGTACACTACTTAATTTTTTAAGAGGTAGTAAAACTTTTGGAGAAAGCAATAACTTGAGAAAGTTGATACGGAAGAATATTACCAAAGAAATGTATCAGCAAATTATAGATGATAACAAAGAAGTTGTAGTTACAGTTTCTAATCTAACTACAAATCAGATAGAGTATAAATCTATTTACGAGAGTAATTACGAAGATTTTTGCGATTGGGTTTGGGCTTCTTGTAATTATGTTCCTTTTATGAGTTTATTAGAAAAAAACGGGTGTCAATATGCCGATGGAGGCTTTGGGTGTTTAATTCCGATTAGAGAGGCTATCTTAAGAGGAGCAAAAGAAATTGATGCTATCATTCTTGAAACTGAAATGACTCAATTGAATAGAATGCCTGCTAAAAACCCCTTTTCTTTATTATTTACAGTGCAAGAGTTTATGATGGAGCATGTAGAAAAGCACAACATCACTATAGGTAAATTATCTGCTAAACAAAACAATGTAAAGTTAAACCTGTATTATACACCTACTGTATTAACTACAAACTCTCTCGTTTTTGATAAAAAAGAAATGACGAAGTGGTGGGAATCTGGATATCAATATGCGCATAAAAGAAATGAAGATGACACTAGTGAGTTTAGACCCGATATGTTGGACCTTTAAATCTATATAGTATGAAATTTGGAAAAGTAGATCATCCTGAAATCATCGATTTTACAATACCACAAACACATGAGGATACAATAAGAGTTCTTAATGAACAGAAGAACGATGAAGATTTGTCTATTTATGTAGGTTGCGCCAAATGGAATAAAACCGATCTAAAAGGGTTTTATCCCAGAGGAACCAAAGACGAATTAAAATATTATTCTAGGCAATTTAATTGTATAGAACTCAATGCCACGTTTTATAGAAACTTTCCTGCCCAGCAATTTGAAAAATGGTATGATAAAACTCCTGATAATTTTAAATTCTTTCCAAAACTAGGTCAAGAAATAAGTCATTGGAAACGATTGAATGGAGTAGGAGATATCGTGAATTCTTATATTGACAATTTTAGTCATTTACGAGAAAAGCTAGGAACCATTTTTTTACAATTGCATGCTAATTTTGGACCAAAAAACTTTCAAACTTTAGAGAATTTTATTGTGAGTTGGCCGAAAGGAATGCCATTGGCAGTAGAATGTAGACATACAGATTGGTTTACAGACGAAGCAATTTCGAAAGACTACTTTCAATTGTTGGAAGATAATAATATAGCGAATGTATTGGTTGATACAGCCGGACGTAGAGATATGATGCACATGCGTTTAACCAATAACGAAGCTTTTATTCGTTATGTAGGTGCGAATCACCCTACAGATTATGATCGTTTGGATGATTGGTCTATTCGTTTGAAAGAATGGAAGGATTTAGGGTTGAAGAAAATTCACTTTTTTGTGCATCAAAATTTAGAAAAAGAATCTCCATTACTAACAGCACATTTCATAAAGAACATCAATCAATCATTTGGAACCGAATTAAAGATTCCGAATGAAGAGAAAGAAAATCCACAAACAAACCTTTTTTAGGTAGTTACTTCTTTTTTAATTCTACATGCATGTTGTTTCTAGCAGGAGTCATTAGTTTAGAATTGCTAAGTTCTATCAGGTTTAATTGATTTTTAGAGGAACCTACTCTAGAACCGGTGGTAATTAATGTAATAGTTCTGTCTAGTAGAGGATCAGATTTTTCACCTAGTACGCCTAAATTTCCATAATCTTCAGGTAATTCAACGTTCGGTGGAATTCCGTTGGGTTGATTGGTGTCATTACTATTCACAATTTCACTAACCAGAGGTTGCATTGCCCATGTATGATTTAGATTTAAATTAGGTCCATTTCGACTGTAAGTGTCAGTATCATACAAAGTAGTAGACCCATGAACTTTCCCTAATGTTGTTGTTCCTACAGAAGAAACACTAATGTAAGAAGACAAGCTGTTCATCACCAATTCAGAAGCTGAAGCTGAGCTACCGGTGGTAATAAAATAAATTCTATTGAGATTTAAGCTATTAATAGGTTCTTGTAAAATAACACTACCGTTTTGATCTATGTTTAAGATTTGATTTGTAAAATTTTCAATAAAATTCCCTGAATTTACAGCTGCTTGAACCTTGGAATTCCATAGTTTTCTAGAAAACAATTGATTGCTAAATTGACCTGTAATCATAGAACCCATATAGGTTGTGGTTGTTACATCTCCGCCACCATTGTATCTTAAGTCAATAATTAAATCTGTTATTCCTTCAGTCTGAAAAGTTGCAAAAGCGGCATTTAATTGACCATCGAAAGAACTTGCAAATTGATTATACATCAGATACCCAATCTTATTTGCTCCCTCGTCAAATACTTTTGTAATTGCTACAGGATTTTCTTGAAGTTGACTTTTCGTTAAAGCAATTGTAGTTCCATTAGTAGTTGGGTTACCGGCATTATAATCTGCTAGATGAATTGTATATGTGTTAGAAGATAATAAACTATTGAAATTACCTTCAGTAATCTGTGTGCCTCCTATTTCAGTAAAAAGCATCCCTCTAGCGATCCCTTTCGTTTCGGCGTCGGAATTAGGTACAACGTAACGTACATATCCAAATAAATCGTTAGGTGTGTCGACAAAACGAACCAAACCAAACTCCATTCCGTTGCTATTATTAATTCCTTGAAAAGAATTTTCTAAAGCTATATAATCATCTACAATCCATGAGAACTTATCTACTACGCCAGGTTGAAAGCGTAAGGTTTGAAATAAATCTGCAGGATTAGGGAAACCTTGTAGATAAGAATTCAGCTGATTTTGCGATGAAAATCGTGTATCAGCTAAATCAGGGATTTGATCTTGCCATAAATAAAAAGCATTCATGCCTTTCCAAACGAAATCTTGAATTTCAATATTTTCAGGAATTTGATTTTCAGATTTTTCACAAGAGGATACTATGAGGATTGTTAAGAATATGACAGCTATTCTTTTAAATGATGTATATTTCATATCTGAATATCTTTTAAGGAGTTAACGCAATTTAGGGATTCTTATTATTATTATTATTTTGAGCTTCGATTGTAACAAAATATATTGATCCTCGTCGTAAAGATGTAAAACCAATTAAGTAGACGTAGTAAGCGTCATGTAATTACAAGTAACTAATGAACCAATCAGACTTTTTAAAAGTTGTTTTACCGTTTAAAGATAAAGTTTTCAGGCTAGCAAAGAGATTATTAGTCTCTACTGAAGAAGCAGAAGATGCAACACAAGAATTATTCTTTAAACTATGGAGAAACAGAGAGAAATTAGCTGATTACAAGAATGTTGAGGCTTTTGCGATGACGATGACAAAGAATTATTGTTATGATCGTTTAAAATCAAAACAAGCAAGCAACTTAACATTAGTTCACAGTAATTATAAGGAAAAAGATACAAGTTTAGATAAAAAACTAGAGTATCGTGATAGTGTAGACCAAGTACATAGGCTCATTGAAAATTTACCCGAACAACAAAAACTGATCATTCAGTTAAGAGATGTAGAGCAATACGATTTCGATGAAATCTGCAAAATGCTAGACATGAAACCAACAGCTGTTCGTGTAGCTTTGTCAAGAGCAAGAAAAACAATAAGAGAAGAACTAATAAAACAACATAACTATGGAGTTAGCTAACATAGAAAAATTAGTAGGAAAGTACGAAAATGCAGAAACAACTTTGCAAGAAGAAGCTACTTTAAGGGCTTACTTTTTATCAGACAACGTTGCACCTCATTTGCAAGAATATCAAATGATGTTTGCATACTTTCAAACAAGTCAAGACGAGACCTACACCAAAACCATTGAGTTTAAAACCGAAAAGAAAAGAAACTATAAATGGTTATCTGTTGCAGCATCTATCGTCTTGTTATTTAGTGTGTACATGGGTGGTTCATTAATTAATGGTGGCGATAAAACAGATCCTTTATCTGGTATGACACCTCAAGAACGTGAACAATATGCTCAAGTTGAGAATGCGTTAAGAATATTATCATCCAATCTTAAGAAAGGAAACGATGCTTTTAACAACTTATATACATACGAAAACACAGTAAAAAAAATATTCAAAACCAAGTAAATTTAAAAACCAAGTAAACACAGAATTATGAAAAAAATAATTTTATTAATAGCGCTAGTAGTAGCACCAGCATTAAGCTACGGTCAAGCAATTTTTGACAAACTAGAAGACATGGATGGTGTAGATGCCGTTGTTGTTAACAAAGACGCTTTCGAGATTTTATCGAAATTTAATATCAAAAGCGAAGGAAGCGAAGTAATGGAAGTCTTTAATATGATTAAAGATTTAAAGGAACTAAAAGTTTTTTCTACCAAAAACAATAGCATTGCTTCTCAAATGGAGTCTATGGTGAAAACTTCAATAAAAAACAGAAAATTAACAGAGTTAATGAGGCTTAAGGAAGGAAATTCTCGAGTTACAATCTATGTAAAAACAGGAGGAAATAAAGATTTCGTAGACGAAGTGTTAATGTTTGTGAAAGGAATCGAAAAGAAAACTGATGGAATGTCTGAAGCTGTGATTGTTTCTTTAACAGGGAGAATCGATATTAACAAACTTTCTAAATTAGCTGACACCTTTGCTAAGCAAGCAAAAATAGAAGTAAAAACCAATTAAAGGATAACAACAACATCTCTATTTGAAACATAATTCAGAAGATTTAAAATATATACCATGAAAAAAATAACAACCGTTTTAGTATTATTTGTAGCAGCTGTAATGTTTACATCATGTAACAACAAACAGACTTTACAAGAATACTTAGTAGAGAGTCAAGAGAAAACAGGATTTATGACTTTTGATATTCCAGTGAACTTCTTTCAACCTAAATCAGACCAGGTTTCAGAAGAAGTAATGGCAACCATTAAAAGTATTCGTAAAATAAACGTAGTAGCATTGCCATTCAAAAACAATGAAGATGTTTATGAAACTGAAAAAACAGCATTGAAAGAGATTTTCAAAAATGCTGATAAGTATAAGAGTTTAATGAGTATGAAAGCTCAAGGATATAATGTTAAATTATATTATACTGGAAATCCAGATGCTATTGATGAAGTAATTGCTTTCGGATATGCAAAAGATAAAGGAGTAGGTGTTGCAAGAATATTAGGAGATGACATGAATCCTTCTTTAATCATAAAAATGATGGATCAAATAAAACTGGATGGTAGCGGAATGAATTTAAATCAATTCACAGGAGCTTTTTAATAGTCAATCAAAAACAACCAAACACCAAAAGCCGCTATTTCGAAAGAAATAGCGGCTTTTTTGTTTTAACTGCCTATTAACAGAACACTTTCTTTTATTTAGTATTTTTGACCTCGATATAATTTACCCTTATGAAGTCTTTGAAGATACTTATCCTTATTATTTTATTCCCTTTTTCCTTGCTTAGCGCTCAACAAGACCCGCTAACAGTATACAGAGGCGAGAGAGATAAAGTAAATAATCTAATACATACGAAACTAAAAGTAAGTTTAGATTTTAAGAATAAACAGCTAAAAGGTGAAGAGTGGGTGACGTTAACGCCACATTTTTACCCTGTGACTAAAGTGACTCTAGATGCAAAAGCAATGTTGATTCATTCTATTGAGTTGGCAGGGGAAAAATTAGAGTACAATTATGATGGATATGAAATCATCATTGATTTACCTAAAAAATATCGTAAAGGAGAAGAATATACACTCTATATAAAATACACAGCTCAACCTGAAAAAGTAAAACAAAAAGGGAGTGATGCAATTGGAGGAGCTAAAGGTCTTTATTTTATTAATCCATTAGGGATTGATGAAAATAAACCAACACAAGTTTGGACCCAAGGAGAAACAGAAGGTAGTAGTTGCTGGTTTCCTACGATAGACTCTCCAAACCAAAAGACATCTCAAGAGCTTTACATTACTACTCCAGATCGTTTTGTAACGCTTTCCAATGGGAAGTTAGTGAGTCAAACTAAAAATGGACAGAACAGGACAGATTATTGGAAGTTCGATCAGAAACATGCTCCATACTTGTTTTTTATGGGGATAGGTGAGTATGAAATTATTAAGGATTCCTATAAAAACATTCCTGTCAATTACTATGTAGAAAAAAAATATGCATCAGTAGCCAAAGAAATTTTTGGATTAACTCCAGAAATGATCGGTTTCTTTTCTGAAAAACTAGGAGTTGAATATCCCTGGAATAAATACAGTCAGATCGTTGCTAGAGACTATGTAAGTGGCGCGATGGAAAATACGACTGCGGTTATTCATAGTGAAAGTGCCTATCAAATGAAAGGCCAGTTAATTGACGAGAATCGCCATGAGAATACGATCGCGCATGAAATTTTTCATCACTGGTTTGGAAACTTAGTTACCACAGAGAGTTGGAGTAACTTAACACTGAATGAATCTTTTGCAAATTACAGTGAATACCTATGGAGAGAGCACAAGTATGGAAAGGAAAATGCAGATGTTCATTTATATGAAGACATAAAAGCATATAAAGACGGACAGGACTTTGATAAGAAATTAGTCCGGTTTCATTATGCTGACAAAGAAGATATGTTTGACGCCGTTAGTTATAACAAAGGAGGAGCGATCTTACATATGCTTAGAAATTATTTAGGAGATGATGCTTTCTTTACAGGACTAAAAAAATACTTAAATGATAATAAGTACAAAACTGCTGAAGTTCATCAGTTGAGATTAGCACTAGAGGAAATTAGTGGAAAAGATTTAAACTGGTTCTTTAATCAATGGTATTATACTTCTGGTCATCCAAAGATTCAAGTATCGTATGATTATAATACACTAGAGAAAACAGTTACTGTAAATCTTTTGCAGACTCAGATTAATGAATTTAAGTTTCCTATAACCATTGATATTTTTGAAAACGGACAAAAAACTAGGCATAAGGTTTTTGTAAGCGCTAGAGATGCCTCTTTTAAGTTTTCATACACGAGCAAATCTCCGAATTTGATTCAGGTCAATCCTGATGGAGTTTTACTTGCCGATTTCATTGAAAATAAAGTGCAGAGTGATTATATGTTTCAATTAAAAAATGCTGAAAGTTATGGGCATAGAAGAGAAGCTTTAATAGAGGTTGCTAAAAATCAGGACGATAAGAAAGCGTTTACAGCAGTTGCAGATGCTATGGACGATAAGTTTTACAAGATCAGGATTTTGGCACTTGAAAGTATTAATTTAATCAATAAATGGTCAAAAAAAGATGTGATTGATAGAATTAAAAGTATTGCAAACAGTGATAAGAAAACATTAGTGCAGGCTGCAGCAATAGAAACTTTAGGGAAACTTACAGATCCAGAATTAAAACCAATTTTTGAAAAAGCCTTGAAAAGTGAATCCTATACAGTTTTAGGGAAAGCATTGGTTGCGATGTATTATATTGATAAGGACTACGCAATTAAAAAATCTAAGGAACAGCCTTTGGCAGTAAAGAATATCATTGCAACTCCTTTAACAAGAATCTATATAGAGGAAAAAGACGAGTCAGAAATGGCATTTATAGCCAATAATGTATTGTCGGGAATGTTTTTGAACAGCAATGCAAAAATACAGGCTATTTATCAGAAGGCTTACGATCAGATAGCTTCCAGTAATAACACTGAAGCGATACAAAACCTAGTAAATGATGTGATTGTCAAAGGGAATCAATTCAAACAGTTTGATTTTGATAAAGTAGGTATCAACTTGCTAAGGCAAATGGTTCAGAAGCAAAAAACTGCAAACAAATCCAATAGAGAAAGAAATATTGAAGTGATTAAAACAGGAATTGCTAAGTTAGTACAGTAATTAGTCTTTCTTATACTCATCAAAAGTCCCATCATTATAAAAAACAACAATTCTGTTGATTTTTTTACCAGAAGGTAGCAGATTTACTTCGTTAGGTATAGTATTACTTAATGGAGTAGGGGCAGTAGATGTTCCTTTCTTTGGAAAAACACCTTTCCCATTTAAAAGCCAATAAATATCAACATCTAAAAAAGTGTTGGTAACTTTCAATATAAAATCTAGGCTAGGTTTGTTTCTTCCTGACAGAATATGTGAGATACTAGAACGTTGCACACCAATCTTATCAGCAAACAAAGATGCCGTTAATTGATGGTGATCTAGTATTTTTTTTAGTCTATCAGTGAAATCTCCTGAGTTTACCATTGTAAACATTTATATGTGTTACAAATGTAAAATTAGTATTTGACGATTGCAAGTTAAAATTTATATAAATAAGATGTATTACATTTATATATAAAGTAAAGATTTATATAATGCACATAAATATTTGATATTTAGTTATTTAATTTTTAATATGAATATTCGATAAGAAATATTTATTTCACCAGTGTTACAAAAGTAGCCGAGATGATTTGTTGTTTACATTAATAACTAAAACTTTCAAAAGGGTAATTGACATTTGTAACATTTGTGAACAATATATTTGTTTACATTTTTAAACACTGTACAATTGATTCTTGTATTTTTGTAAACCAAATGACAATGGGTTTCATGTTTACCTTTTCTAAAGAATACATATTAAACATTTTTTTAGAGCACAAAGAAGTGCTTCTTTTTGGAAGGTGGATTACACTTAATCATATCCAAAAGACTTTTTCTAGGTATGAAATGTCTTCTAAAATTGAAATTGAAAGGATTGGCTCTTCAGAGGAAGACCGAGGTATTTTTCAATTTTCAGTGGGTTCAGGAAAGAAAAAAATTCTTATTTGGAGTCAGATGCATGGTAATGAAAGTACAGGAACTAAGGCTGTATTTGATTTATTAAACTACTTGGATAAGGCAAATGATTATACTGCTGAAAGGATTCTATCTGAATGCACTATTAAAATCATTCCTATTTTAAATCCAGATGGCGCTGAACGATATACAAGAGTCAATGCCAATGATGTTGATTTAAATAGAGATGCTGTAGATAGTGAGGCAAAAGAAAGCAAGTTACTCAGGTCTATTTTAGAAACTTTCGATCCAGATTTCTCTTTTAATTTACATGATCAACGAACTATCTTCGGAGTAGAAGGTACTAACAATCCTGCTACAATCTCCTTTTTAGCTCCTTCGGAAGAAGAAACAAGAAAGGTTACAGAAGGAAGAGCGCAAACAATGAATGTTATTATTGCTATGAATAATTTACTCCAACAGCTTATTCCTAATTGTGTAGGAAGGTATACGGATGAGTTTTATCCTACTGCTACTGGTGATAACTTTCAAAAGTTAGGGTACAATACAGTTTTAATTGAATCTGGCCACTATCCTGACGATTATGAGCGTGAAGAAAGCAGGAAGTACACTTTTATATCCTTACTACAAGGCATTTATCATATTGCCAATACATCAGATTTTAAAGAAAGTGAAGCTTATTTTACAATACCTAGTAATCAGGAAAAATTTAGAGATTTACTTCATATAGATAAAAATGAAGCTTTTCAGTATGAAGAAATTTTAGAAAAGGGTCAAATTAATTTTGTGCCTAGAAAAATAAAAGAAGACATTTCTTCACTTTTATTTCATAAGAAAACGTTTTCGTAAGCTATTTTTATTGAATTTTATTCAGTTTTAAAGTTAATATGTTGAATTTTTTATATAAATTTGCAGCATTATTTGAATAATTAACAATCATATGAAAAAATTCATGTTAGATGAAATCGATCACCAGATATTAGATATCTTGATCGAAAATGCGAGAACACCTTTTACAGATATTGCAAAAAAATTATTAGTGTCTGCTGGTACAATTCATGTAAGGGTTAAAAAAATGGAAGACGAAGGAATTATCCAAGGGTCTACATTAACATTAAACTATGAAAAGATGGGCTATTCTTTTATTGCTCATGTAGGTGTTTTTCTTGAAAAAACTTCAATGACACAAAGTGTAATTACTAACCTTAGAACAATACCTAATGTAACAGTAGCTTACGTTACAGCTGGTAAGTATAATATCTTTTGTAAGGTACGTGCTAAAGGAACCAACGATGCTAAGGATATTATTTATAAAATTGATGAGATTCCAGGTGTAAGCAGAACTGAAACGATGATTGCCTTAGAAGAGAGTATCAACGACAAGAAAAGGATGATGCACGCAATTTTTAAAGAACTATAAACTTTCAATACTAAAAGACCCTATCGTAATGATGGGGTTTTTTTATATCTTCAAGACATGAATTTTATCTCCAAACTCCCCGAAGTTGAGACCAATATATTTACTGTAATGAGTACTCTTTCAGGAAAGTATAATGCACTTAATTTATCGCAAGGTTTTCCAAATTTTAAAAGCGATCCTATCTTGATAGACTTGGTTTCTGAAGCCATGAAAGAAGGTTACAATCAATATGCTCCTATGCTTGGTGTTCTTCCTTTGCGTGAAGCTATTTCTGTAAAGTTTGAATCGGTTTATAAATCGTATTACAATCCTGAAAAAGAAATAGTGATTACCGCTGGTGCTACGCAGGCAATTTTCACGATCATTTCAACTTTTATAAAGCCAAACGATGAAGTCATTCTTTTTAGACCAGCTTATAACTGCTATGAGCCAGCAATTGAATTGCAAGGAGGTAAGGTAACTTCCATACAACTACAACACCCAAACTACAATGTAGATTGGAAAGAGGTGGAAAGTAAAATTACTTCTAAGACAAAAATGATTGTCGTAAATACTCCTCAAAATCCAAGTGGGACTATTTTCTCAAGACAAGATATGATAGAGTTACAAAGGATTACTGACAATACAGATATTATTGTTTTGAGTGATGAAGTCTATGAGCATATGGTTTATGACAACGTGCAGCATCAAAGTGTCTGTTTGTTTCCTAATTTAAAAGCTAGATCTTTTATTACAGCATCTTTTGGGAAAACATTTCATAATACAGGATGGAAGGTCGGATACTGTTGTGGTCCAGAAGATTTAATGCAAGAGTTTGTGAAAGTACATCAGTTTAATGTGTATTGTGTAAACCATCCTGTACAGATTGCTTTAGCAGAATATCTACAAGATGATAGTCACTATAAAGAACTCTCGTCATTCTTTCAGCAAAAAAGGGATTTGTTTTTAGATGCTATTTCTGGATCAAGATTTACGTTTACTCCTTCACAGGCGACTTATTTTCAATTACTAGATTATTCATCAATCTCAGAAGAATACGATGTAGGTTTTGCTAAGAGACTGACAAAAGAATATGGAATTGCTTCAATTCCTCTTTCTGTTTTTAATGAAAATCAACTGGATTCTAAAGTATTACGTTTTTGCTTTGCAAAGACAGAAGATACGCTATTAAAAGCTGCTGAGATTTTGAATAAAATATAATTGTTTTGTAACTGAAAATAGTACTTTAGTCGTTCCTTATTTAGATTTTTTAATGGCAACGAATATCAAATACGCACCATCTAAAATTGAGCAAGAAACGCTCATTACATTGTATAAAAGCATGCTAAAGCCTCGAATGATAGAGGAGAAGATGCTTGTTTTATTACGACAAGGGAAGATCTCTAAATGGTTTTCTGGAATTGGGCAAGAGGCAATTTCAGTAGGTGTTACAGCTTCATTACATAAAGACGAATACATCTTGCCAATGCATCGCAACTTAGGTGTGTTTACAACGAGAGAGATTCCTTTACATCGTTTATTTTCTCAATGGCAAGGGAAAATGAATGGGTTTACCAAAGGTAGAGATCGAAGTTTCCACTTTGGAACGCAGGACTTTAATATTGTGGGTATGATTTCACATTTAGGTCCACAATTAGGAGTAGCAGATGGAATTGCTTTAGGTAATAAATTAAAAAACAACAATCAAATTTGTGCTGTATTTACAGGTGAAGGAGGAACAAGTGAAGGTGATTTTCATGAAGCTTTAAATGTTGCTTCCGTATGGGATTTGCCTGTACTCTTTTGTATTGAAAATAACGGCTATGGTTTATCAACTCCAACTTCAGAGCAATTTAAATGCGAAAATCTTGCCGATAGAGGTTTGGGTTACGGAATTGAGAGCCATATCATAGATGGAAACAATATCGTAGAAGTCTATACGAAAGTATCAGCTATAGCAGAAGATATCAGAAAAAAACCTCGCCCTATTTTATTGGAGTTTAAAACCTTTCGAATGCGCGGTCATGAGGAAGCAAGTGGAACAAAGTATGTTCCTCAAAATTTAATGGATTCTTGGGCAAAGAAAGACCCTTTGGTTAATTTTGAAAACTACTTATTGTCAGAAGGGACAATTAATGAAGAGTTTATTACCAAAACTAAGGGAGATATCAAAGAAGAAATAGATTATCATTTACAATTAGCTTTTAATGAAGAAGCCATTGTCCCTGATTTAAAGACTGAGTTGAATGATGTTTATAAAGACTATGAGCAAGAAGTCATCAACCCATCAGATAAAAAGAATAAAATTCGCTTAATAGATGCAGTTTCAGAAGGATTAAGGCAATCTATGGAGAAACATGGCGATTTAGTAATCATGGGTCAAGATATTGCTGAATACGGTGGTGTTTTTAAAATTACTGATGGTTTCGTAGAAAAATTTGGAAAAGACCGTGTGAGAAACACGCCTATTTGTGAGTCTGCCATTGTATCGGCTGCTTATGGGTTGTCTGTTAACGGAATAAAAGCTGTCATGGAAATGCAATTTGCTGATTTTGTGAGCTCAGGATTTAATCCGATTGTAAACTTATTAGCAAAATCTCATTATCGCTGGAATCAAAAGGCAGATATTGTGGTTAGAATGCCTTGTGGAGCTGGAGTAGGAGCTGGACCTTTTCATAGTCAAACAAATGAAGCATGGTTTACCAAAACACCAGGTTTAAAGGTTATTTATCCAGCATTTCCACAAGATGCTAAAGGATTGCTATGTGCTGCGGTTAACGATCCAAATCCAGTATTATTTTTTGAACATAAAGCTTTGTATCGTTCTGTTTATCAAGAAGTTTCAGAAGATTATTTTACCATAGAAATTGGAAAAGCTAACAAACTTCAAGAAGGAAAAGATATCACAATTATTACTTATGGAGCAGGAGTGCATTGGGCATTGGAAACTTTAGAAAGTAATTCTGAGATATCAGCAGATCTGATTGACTTAAGAAGCTTACAACCATTAGATACAGAGATGATTTATGAATCTGTTAAAAAAACAGGGAAAGCTATTATTCTTCAAGAAGATTCTTTGTTTGGAGGAATAGCAAGTGATGTATCTGCTTTGATTACTGAAAACTGCTTTGAGTTTTTAGATGCTCCTGTAAAAAGGGTTGCCAGTATTGAAACGCCTATTCCTTTTCAGACAGGATTAGAAAAACAATACTTATCGAAAAACAAATTTGAGGACGAATTAACATCCTTATTGAACTATTAATTTCATTTTTAATTAAAAATCCGATAATGAATAAACAAATTATTCTCAGAAAAAGACCCGTTGGTTTTCCTGATGAAAGTACTTGGAGTATGGAGCAATCTTCTATTCCAGAACCGAAAGAAGGAGAAGTATTAATTCAGCATCATTATATCTCATTAGATCCAGCAATGAGAGGTTGGATGAATGCTAATAAGTCTTATATAGAACCTATAGAAATCGATGATGTGATGCGTGCTGGTTCTATAGGAAAAGTAATCAAATCAAATAATCATCCAAAATACAAAGTAGGAGACTGTTTAACAGGTTGGGGTGGAGTGCAACAGTATGTTGTAACAGATGGAGCAGGATGGCACAAAGTAGACGATTCTATTGCGCCAATGCCATTGTTTATTAGTACTCTGGGAATGCCGGGTATGACTGCTTATTTTGGAATACTAGAAGTAGGTAAGCTAAAAGAAGACGATATTGTATTGGTTTCGGGAGCTGCTGGAGCCGTTGGAAGTGTGGTTGGACAAATTGCAAAGATCAAAGGGTGTAAGGTGATTGGAATTGCAGGGGGACAAGATAAATGCGATTATTTAGTGAACGAATTAGGCTTTGATGCCGCAATCGATTATAAATCTGAAAACATCTATACAGCTCTAAAAGAAAAATGTCCAAAAGGAATTGATGTGTATTTTGATAATGTTGGAGGTGAAATTTTAAATGCAGCATTGGCGAAACTACGTATGCATGCAAGAATTGTGATTTGCGGAGCTATTTCGCAGTACAATACATTAGAAAATACCAAAGGACCAAGTAATTATTTAAACCTATTAGTAAGAAGAGCAAGCATGCAAGGAATGGTTGTGATGGATTATGCAAAAGACCATGGAAAGGCCGCTCAAGAAATGGGCATTTGGATTGCTCAAGGGAAATTGAAATCTAAAGAAGCTATTTTTGACGGAATTGAAAACTTTTATGACACTTTTGGTCGCTTGTTTTCTGGTGATAAGAAAGGAAAATTGATTCTTAAAGTACTAGAAGAGTAGGATTGTGGAGCACTTTTTTCAATGTCCATATTGCTGGGAAGAGGTTTCAATGATTTTAGATGCTAGTGTACATTCTCAAACCTATATTGAAGATTGTGAGGTTTGTTGCAATCCAATTGAGGTGACACCGAGTTTTGAAAATCAAGAGTTAATAGCTTTTAATAGCCAATCTATAGAACAATAATAATTCAGTAGGATGACTTCAATTAAATCAGTCACTTACAAGTTCTGAATCTGCCTCGAAATGATTTTATTCAATTAAGTCAAAGGTTTCTTCCATTGAAACTTCTCAAATAATTCTAACCAATCTTTAGGGAAAGGAGCTTTTAAGCTTAGATTTTCTTGTGTAAAAGGATGTTTAAATTCTAATGAACCAGCATGCAAAAATAAATTAACCCATCCAAACTCAGCATCATACATCAAATCGTGATTCTTATCACCATACTTAGCATCGTTAATCAAAGGGTGAGAGATTTTATTCATATGAATTCGAAGTTGGTGCATTCTCCCTGTTTTTGGCTTTAGTTCAATCAAACTATATCTTGAGGTATCGTAAGGCTTTACAGGAATGTCTAGTACAACTTTATCTAACAGGCGTAAATGTGTCTCCGCTTCTTTGTACACATCTGCATCTCGACCTTTTACGGGCGAATCAATCACTTTAGATTCAGGGGCATGCCCCCGAACTATTCCATAATATATCTTTTGAATTTCATCATCAGTAAACAACTTCTGAAACTTAGAAACATATTCGGTTTTCGTTGCCAACAGTATGATCCCAGAGGTCTTTCTATCCAAACGATGAATAGGGTAGTACTTACCGCCTAATTGTTTGTCTATTAACTGTAGTAAAGAATCTTCATCAAATTTGTTTCTTGAATGATGTGCGTGATGCACCAATACATTGTTGGGCTTGTTGACTAGAATACAATATTCATCTTGGTATATAATCTCTAGACTCATGCTTTTCTTTTTCCTACAAAGAGTAATAAAATTAACGAAAGGATTCCACATACAGTAAATCCTACAAATAGTGGGAGGGCAGTAGTATCTACAAAACCGCCAATATAGGTTGCAATAGGGACAGCCATCACAGTAGATACAAACCCGTTAATAGCGGCTCCAATTCCCGCAATATGTCCAAGGGGCTGCATAGCTATAGATCGTACATTTCCAAATAAAAATCCTATTGCAAAAAACTGTACGCTAAAAAAGAGAATTAATACATACATACTTGGGTTCACTTTTCCAAAGAAAAATAGTACATAGAGTAGAGAGATAAGCGTAAAAAGTATGGTAAAAATATTTACCAGTCTTCTCATTCCAAATCGTACAACCAGAGTACCATTAATAAATGTTGCTAAACCAACCGAAAATGCAAGCCCTCCAAAAATGTATGGAAATTCCTCAACCAAATTGTATTGCTTTTGAAAAATCTGTTGTGAAGTACTTAAAAACACCATAAATGAACCTGTAATAAATCCAGAGATTAAAGTAAATACAATAGCATCTCTATGCTTTAGAAATTCTTTAGTTCCGGATACAAACAAGTTTAATTTGAAGGCTTTCTTGTTTTCTGGAGCTAATGTTTCGGGTTGACGTTTCCACAACCATAGTAAGATTGCTACTCCAAAAAGTAATTGACTATAGAAAATAGATTTCCATCCATAGTTATCCAGCATAATTTTTCCTAAGGTAGGAGCTACAATGGGAACTAAAATGAATATAGCAACGACAAAAGACATGATTTTCGCCATATAATCGCCACTAAAACTATCTCGAATCATCGCAATACTAATTGTTCTTGGAGCTGAAAGCCCAATTCCTTGTAGGATACGACCTGCAACCATTGTTTCTATATTGGTGGCTGAAACACAAAGAAAACTAGCCAAGACAAAAATTGCAAACCCGAAGTAAATACTAGGCTTACGACCTATGCTATCTGATATGGGGCCAAAAACTAACTGTCCAACTCCTAATCCCAAAAAAATCATGGTAATCAATAGCTGATTATCACTGGATTGATCGGTGCCAATAAAGATGCCTATTTGCTCTAAAGCAGGCAGGAGGGCATCGATAGACAGTGCTACTAAAGACATTAAAGAGGCCATTAAGGCCACAAATTCTAGTTTTGATTTTTGAGAGATCGATTGCATCGCGCAAAAATAATCTATTCGTGTTGAGGATTTGAATTATTGATAAATAATAATTGCGATACGTTAGTTAATTCTACAGAAGTATGAAGAAATGGCTAAATTCTTCTTAAATTGGTATGAAATTTGCTGTATTACAGTGTTTTAAATAAGAGATACAATGAGAAATTTTATAGTAGTATGCATCGGTTTTTTACTAATTGGATGCGCAAGTAACAATGCAGTGGTAATCAATACCAAAGATGGAAATAGCGTTAATGATTTGATAGAAAATAAATCTTTTGAAATTACGTCTAAATGGGCGGCACCAAGGTCTGTAAACATTGGTTTTTTGTTGCCTGTTGGTACAAGTCCTAATAATATACCAATCACAGGAACTAAGAATCACTTTATTCAAAAAGGAGATAGCATAGATATTTCTTTGCCATATTATGGGGAATTACAAATGGGGAAAGGTTTTGTTTCTAGAGACGCAGGAATTCAATTTAGTGGAACTCCAGAAGAGTATACATCGACATATGACGAAGGGAAAAAGTTTCACAAGGTTGATTTTAAAATCAAAGATGGACAAGAATCATATACAATAACATTGCGATTGTATAATAATCTAACTTCTAGAATTCATGTATTTAGTTCACATCGATCTTCAATTATATATACTGGAGTAGTGAAAGAGATTTCTGATTAATGGTAAACAACCTTATTTTTTAAGGGTTATAAATATTTTATTTAACATAATATAAATTATAATACAAATATATAGTATTGCTGATTATCACTAATGGTTTCATTTGTAGTTATAATTCTATACTATGTTAAATATCCCAAAGTCTGTGTAGTTTCTTAACCATATTCTGAACTTGGGTCATGAAACTTGCTTTGTAAAACAAAATGCTGAATGCATTTTCTTATACACTCAATTATCCATCGCTTGCCAACGCCAAAAAAAGCTAAACCTTTTAGGTTCGTTTAAAATCACGTATTTAGAAAAAATTTACGTTTCAAAAATTTCACGAGAGTATTCGTCTCATTTTTATTTTTTTTCAACGGTACTCATGAATGCTTCGCATTTCTCGTTAGATTGCCACAACAGTATAAAATTTCTCTTCGAGCAAATTCTATACACTTGTTTACTTTGAAATTATAATTGAGCTGTACATGATTTTCTTCTCTATCTTTTGTCTTGAAACAAAAGAAACAAAAATTCAAGACTGCATAATCTTTTGGAAACAATCACGGATTATTCGCTATGCTTTAAGAAGCTTTTATATTATGTTAAATAACTTTTAGATAAAGAGCTTAAAACACAAACGCTCATTGCTCCTATTGTTTTACCCAAAAGTTTATGAGGTCGTTATAAGTTTTAATGAAGTATTTTTTATCATTTTGGTAAACTCAGAAAGTAAGTCATCTGAGCTCTCATTAGTGGTAATAACACTAACATTATCATTAAAATCTATAAATTTCTTCTCTTCCTTTATTTTAAATTTAGATGAATCTATTACAATAAATTTCTTATTACTATTATTAATAATATCAGTTTTTGTTCTAATTTCAAACTTATTGTGAACTGCAAAACCCTCTTCTTTATATAACCCATTGGCTCCAATAAAACACACATCAGCTCCATTCAATTTTTGTAAAGTTTCATTAAACCCTGACAATGAATCTTTATATATATCATCATCATTTACTACAGCTAATGAGTTAGGCCTAATTCTACCCTCTATCATGTAAACTCTAAGGATATTGTTTTTATCATTTAATCCAATTTTACTAGAGTACTTAAGCAATTCTTCGGCTATAGGTATTGAATTTGTTACAATCTTCAAATTATCCCAAAGTCCAATTTCTAGACCTTTATTTATCTCTTTAGCTATTGCCAAAGTTGTCGATCCAGAGTCAAGAGCGACAACTGTATCCGATTCAATATATTGAATCGCTTTTTTTGCAATTTTCTCTTTATTCAGAGAGTGAATTGCCTTTTTCCAAGAGTGATGCTCCTGTTTCACCCATATACTTTCTCCATTGCTTACAATACCGGTAAGATGATTTTGATTTAAAATCCTGTATATCAAATCTTTAAATTCAAATATAGACAAGTCTACTAATTCATCTTGTTCCTTAAGCATATCCAACAATCTAATTAATTCTAAAGGATTACTTTGCCTATACGGATATACTAAAAGTCTAATTTTTTCTGCAATCTCTTTGATGAAACTATCTGCTTTATCTAATAAATCTAATGACTTATTGCTATCATTCTTTAAGTTATTAGTTCCAAATAGTTCTTGACTAGTCCATGCAAATAGTTGGTTTATTAACTGATTAGAAGCCATTTTAATAGAAGCGTCTGTAAATTCATAGCAATGAATATATTGTCTAGATTTCAAATTAGAGTCTTCTATCTCTTCCCAAGCCTCCTTTTCCAATACAATAGGTAAAACGAAAGGTCTATTTAGACTTAGTTCTCTTTTAATTGCTAGTTCAAATTCATGGTAAACCCATTTTGACTTTATTGAATTTGAATCAATTATTAGTATTAAAAAATCTGTATCTTTTTCAATAGTTCTATCTATTGTATCTCCAAAATTTTCACCTATTAATAATTCTTTCTCATCTATCCATAGATCTATGAATTCTGGTAAATATTTTTTCAGTTCTTTTACAAATAACTTCTGTCTATTACTATGACTAATAAATATTTTCATTTTTACTTTTTTTAGCTATTATTTTTATTGATTGTTAAGATAGGTCAAAAGCCATATTTAACTTCTCTTTTTTTGAAAGCTTCCTTCCCTCCTTCGACTATATCTGCTATATGTTCCCTAATACCCATACTTTTTAATAAATCCTTTTCATTATCATCATAGTCTTTTGTAAACTCAATGGCTCCATTTATATAATCAAACTTATAAGGGCTATTAGTTTCTTTATCATTTTGACCTTTTTGATTAGCAACAATTATGTTTTCTGCATCAGCATTTACAACAATATTTGGATTATGAGTAACTAAAATTATTTGTCTTTCTATTTTTTTATCTCTTAAATATTTAACTAAATCTTTTGTAATAGACCTATTATCTAAATTGTCTTCTGGCTGATCTATTAATATTGGAGCTTTAGAACTACTTAAACCAACAATAAGCATAAGTATCACAAAACTTGCTTTTCCTGTTGACATTTCCCCCATTTTATCACCATCATACTCTGTTTCCCAATAATCAACAAAATAATCGTCTAATAAAATTTTAATTGCAGATTTTGTACTTGTTTTAGAGTTTAATGGAAATTCATTATTAATAATTTTTTCAAATAATGTTTTAATTTCTATGAGCTCAGTTTCGTTTCGAAAATTTATTAAACCCTCTTTATTTTGAAAAATAGAATATTCTTTTTCTGGAAAACTTCTACCATCGCTCATACCCCAAAAGTTCTTAGTAAACTTACTAGAGTTAAATTTGGGAACTCCAATGATTTCTAAATTTTGTTCATCCAAAAGCTTAGTTCTATCGTTTAAGGTTGAAATTATTTTTGGGTACTCCTCAAAGTTCTCTTCATACAACTCAAATAGTTTGTTTTTTTCTTTTTCTAATTCCTCTTTACTATTCTTTAATTCATTTTTAAGTTGACTTATAGACTGCAATTTTTTTCTATCGTTTATAACTATTTTATCTATTTCTGATATCTGAGTTTTAATTTTTTCATTTTTGATTAATGGTTCAAGAATTTTTTTAAGCCTCTTATCTTCTTCACTATTATCGATTAGCATTTGCTTAAATAAACTATCTTTTTCTAATTTATTATCAACTAGTTCAAGTGATTGTCCAAAAGTTTCTAAATCACCAATAGATACATTTAAGAAATCATATTTTTGAATAAACAGTGTTTTTGCAGATTCAGTTTCTATGGATTTTTCTATTCCAGCTTTTTTGTTTTTTAGTTCAATAAGAGTGTTAAGAATTTCTCGGTTGAAGTTTGCAACTTTCCTATAGTCATTTGATATTTTTATTCTTTCAGACTGTACTTTTTCAAGTTTTACTTTTTCCGAGTTATACTGAGCAATCTGTTCTTCTGATAAGCCAGTAGCTTTTTTGAGCTCTGCTATTTTTAAAAGATTGGATTCTACACTTTTATTCAATACTTCCTCACTACCTTTTTCTTTTAATTCTTTTTCTTTATTGCTTATATTCTCTTTGATTAAGAAATAGTTGTCTATTAAATCTTCACGTTTCTTATCATTTAATTTTACTCTACTTAAAAAATCTTTATAATAATAATTATTATAATCCTCATCCTCAAGTAATAATCCTCTTACATATTTCAATAATTCCTCTCCTTTCTTATTTGCTTCAGGTTCAGCAAGTTTTGTTAAATAATTTTGTGGAATATATTTTATGTTCGGAATTATAGAATTTTCTTTTTCATCAAATAACTTTTGAGAAACACCAGATAATGATTTTACCTCAAAATTAAAATCATCATTATCTAGTCTAAAATTATATTTATCATTTGTAATTGAAGTGACTTCTGTATCTGTTTCCAAGGTTGCAGCAATTAAATATAACAGAATCGACTTACCTGATGATTTACCTCCAATAATAACATTAAGATTCCTATTTAATCTTATTTTTTCAGGAGTAAATAAATTATTGTTTGAATAGTATTGAACTTCATCAATAATTAATTTATCTTCTTTAAAATCAGGCTCATTAGGTTGTATTCTAATTTTTTGATCTGGTTCATAAATGATTTGTCTTAATCCTTCAAACGTCAGGTCAGCTTTTATCCACATTACTTCGGATCTCGAAATTATATTGTCATTAGAGTCTTTTTTTTCATGTTGTTTGCCTAACTTTAAAATCAAATCTTCAAAAGAATGAGCATCACAACCTTGAATAATTGGTTTCTTTTTTAAATTATAATGACTTCTTCCATCTACCTTATTAAGGTAAAAATCAACATCTTCGCTATTTCCAAAAAATAAGTCGAATTTCTTATCTAATTCTTTTGCATATTCTCCTCCTCTTGAATCATTTCTCCCTGGTCTAAGAGAACCGTAACCTCTTGCCAAACCAACAATTAAGTATTCCTCTTTAGAGAAATCAGATTCAAGTTGATTTACCAAAGCATCAATTTTGACCATCGCTTTGTTATATCCGACTATGTTTAAATCATCATTATTGCAATATTTACTAGTTAATGGTGTATCATCAGTTGATATCAAGGCCAGACGATTAAAAAAATTTGGTATTTTTTCAACTATTCTTTCCTTGTTTGAGAAAATAACATGCAGTTGAATATGTTCGTTATCTTTATTTTTAGAATCAATTCTAAATTCGACATTTGGAAAAAAAACTTTATCAGATTCATGATAAGTACTTTTATATTTATCAACAAATAACAAGTAATTTTCTATAGAGAAGTAGTCTGTAATACCAAATGCTGAAACATCGGAATCATTAAGTATTTGACAGAATTTATCCCATTTATCATTATCTTCAGAACGATATTGATCAGCTAACTTAGTATCAGGTGTATGTATGTGCAAATCCCATTTACGCCATTCAGAACCTCTAGAAATGTATCCCATTATTCAATTTTATTAAAGTAAAAATCACATCAACTAAGAAAAGTAGTCGAAGTTAATAAAGGGACAAATTCAAATATACTAATAAATTATGGACTTAAATTTCCATTCCACACACATTGCAGCTTCCCTGTTACACTTCGACAATTAAATGTAAACTTGTCGCATAAAAACGTTTACTCACCTCTCTCCTATTTTTATAAATTGGAACTCATGAATGATATGCATTTCATTAACTGTAGTAAGAAAGGCTTTTAGATAAGAAATTTTGTGTGAATCCGTTATATAAAAATTGCTGCTACCAAACACCTGAATACAATTAAGAAGTAAATTCGTTTTTTATTTGTATTTAAATACAATCATCCACAGGATAATTGCATTCGTATAGCTTATTGTTTTGACTAAAATTTTATGAGGTTGAGTTAAACATCGAGATGCTATTTTACATAATATTACCTAACACATCTTTCCTATACGATTTGCCAATGGGCAATTTAATATTGTTTTGAAGTACAATTTGGTTGCCATCAATCAATTTGAGTTTATTAAAATTGATGATGAATGATTTATGTATTCTTAAAAAAGAATCAGGTAACTTTTCTAAAAAATCTGATAAAGTTTGAGGAGTTAAAATCATTTTATCAGTAAATATTTTAATATAATTTCCATAAGCTTCTATATAGATAATCTCATCAAAATTGAGTTTAATAATTTTTTTATCGCTCTTTACAAATATGGACGCTAATAATTCCTCTTTTTCTATTGTAACCGTTTCAATTACTGATTTCTTTTTTTGCTGCACTTTATTAACTGCTTGCAAAAAGCGTTCTAACGAAAAAGGTTTTAACAAATAATCTGTAACCGACAACTCAAAGCCTTCAATAGCATATTCTGAATAAGCAGTTGTAATAATAACTTCTGGTTTTTGTTGTATGGTTTTTAATAAGCTTAATCCCGAAAGTTTTGGCATATTGATGTCTAAAAAAAGCAAATCAACTGTTTTCTCTTGTAACACTTCCATAACTTCAAAAGCATTTTTGCAGGAAGCTACCAACTCGAAATTTGGAATTTCTTGAATATAATTTTCTAATATTTGACGTGCAATTGGCTCATCGTCTGCTATGATACATTGTATTTTTTTCATTTAAAAATCCAACTTTAAGTTTACAATGTAATTTTCATTTTCTTCTATAATAACCAAACTGTGCTTCTCTGGATACATTAAATTAAGCCTTTTTTTAGCATTTTGGAGGCCTATTCCACTTTTTCCTTCTTCTAAATTGCCTTCCATATTTTGTGATTTATCTCTAGTGTTAAAGCAACTAAATTCCAAACTATTATTTTCTTTTACATTTATAGAAACAGACACCTTACTTTTATTATTTGATTCTTCTCCTAAATGTTTAAAGGCATTTTCAACAAATACAATGAATAGCATAGGAGCTATCTTTTTTGATGATAAATTTCCAGTTTTAATAAATTGAATATCTGTTTTGTCTTCTAACCTAATTTTCTCTAAAGAGATATAATTTTCTAAATATTGAATTTCTTTTTCTAAAGGCACAACTGTTTCTTTGGTTTCGTATAAACTATATCTTAACAAGTCAGATAATTTCAACATTAAATTAGGTAATTTATCAGATTTTGCAACAGATAAGCCGTATAAATTATTAAGCGTATTGAATAAAAAATGTGGATTTAATTGAGCCTTTAATAATTTTAATTCAGCTTCTTTCTCTTGCTGTCTGCGTGTAAAACTATCTCTTGCTATTTTAATTGCTGATGCAAAAATCATTGCCAAAAACAGAATACCAAAAAAATTAGCGAACATCCAAAATTCTAAATCTAGATAAGCTACCGTTTTTATGATATATACTGAAATTATAGTAAATATCAATGTGTTAAGAATAAATAAGCCTATAAATAGTAGCAATTTTTTTCTTAAAAAGGGAAGAATAAATACATTGTTTATGTAAACAGCTGGAGCTAATAACAGGATAATAAAAATCGAACTTGAGACTCTATTATCTGCTTGAATCGTGGTGAGTAAAATTAAAAAAAGGAAAAACCATATAAAGCCATTCTGTACAATTTTGTTATCTATCCAGTAATCTAATTTCGACATATTATTAGTTTAAATATCTACTCAAAAATAGCGCACCACCCTCTTATTCCTATTTTTTAATGATGAAAGATACTTTTTCTTATTTGAACGTACTCATTTTTCTGATAATCCTCTTTTTCTATCTACATCACTTTATAGATGCCATTCATCATTTTTTTTTTTAGATGTTGAAGAATTAAAAGAGTTTTGAGGTATTAATCATAAAATATACAATCATGAAAAAATTATTTCAAATTACAACAGCCCTTTTTTTATTAGTACAAACTATTGGTTATAGTCAAACAGAAAACACAGAATCTGTTTCTAATAAACAAGACACTATGTTAAAAAAGGAAAATACAAACACTGAAATCAACACTAAAGAGCTCAAAAAATTTATCGGTAAATACTTTTTAGAAGAAGCAGACTTTACGTTAGAAATTATAGTTGAAAATAATAAGGTGTATATCGTTACCCCATTTTCTAAAGACATCCTGATTTTTAAAAATGAAACTACATTACGTGAATCGACAAGAGGTGTTGATTTAGAACTTATTGGAGATAATAAAAATGCTTTGAAATTCACTCAAAACGACTATGAAACAATTATAAAAAGAGTAAAGTCTACTACTAAAAAATAATATATATCATTTAAAATCAATAGATTATGAAAAATTTACAACAACTAATACTTTTAGTATTTGTACTTATTCAAAGTATTGGATATAGTCAAACAAATAATTTCGAAATAGTGTCTAAAAAATACAATTCGCTATTAAAGGAACAAAACAAAGGGATTGCCATTCTTATTAAAAAAGATAATAAAATAGAAAAAGCAAGTCTTGGTCATTTTAATCTCACCGAACATAGTGTTTTTAATATTGGTAGTGGCACCAAGACCTTTACCGCTATTCTTGTGCTACAAGAAATGGAAAAAGGAACCCTGCAACTAACTGATAGTATTGGCACCTATCTAACACCAATAAATAATGTAGATGGCTCCTTGACTATTGAATCTTTATTGACTCATGAAAGTGGTTTAGATGAAGTTGTTGAGAGAAACATTCTAGATATTTTTTATGCTAAAAGTGATTCACTCTATAATGATACTTTACTATATCAAGTTGAAAAAAGTAATCTTGAAAAGGTTGGTAAGTTTAGCTATAGTAATACTAATTATTTTCTTTTAGGAAAAATACTTGAAAAAGTGACTGACCAAAGCTATTTTGATTTGATTAGAGAACGCATTTTTATGCCTTTAAAAATGGACAACACCTACCCTTATTTACATAAAAATCTTCCTAACCTTGCAATACCATATTACAAGGGAGAAGATGTTAGTTCTTATTTAGATCATCGCTTTTTTTCAAATATTGCCTTTTCTGCTGGTAGTATTGCTTCTACGCTAGTAGATATGGAAGTATTTTATACGTCTCTCTTTGAAACTGAAAAGCTTCTAAAAAAAGAAAGCTTACAACTCATGCTATCTTCTGGGAATGAGACTTACGGATTAGGAGTATTTAAGAGTAACTACAATGGTGTAAAATACTATGGACATGGTGGAAATAATATTGGATACTCCTTTGCCAATGGGTATAACCCTAAAACAAAAGAGCTGTTTTTAATGTTTACTAACACAATAGCAATGCCTTTAAATTCCATAGAAAGTGATGTTGTAAGTTATTTAAACAATGAAACTATTGAAAATTTTAAAGCAGTTGACATAGATAGTTTTAAAGATTACGTAGGATCTTATTTACTAAAAGAGGCTAATCTTACTCTAAAAATCACCGTAGAGAACAATAAAATATTCTTGAGTAGTAAAGGTCAAGGCAGTAAAAGTGAACTGAATCAAAAAGACGAGAACACTTTGATTGAAAAAACATCAGGGGTTAGCCTTACTAAAATTAAAGATGATCCTAATAGCCTAACCTTTAGTCAAAATGGATTTACCACTACTATAAATAAGATTACGCTAGAGGATAAAAAATAACTATGCAATTAGAAATACAAATACTCTTTTTAACTTTTAAAGGTTTAATTTCTTCATATTTAGAATGAATGCCTCAACAAAACACTATATTCATTTCAACTAATTCTCAACAGCAATTAAAATCTTATGTTGCCAAAGCCATTGAAATATTTGTTGACTTAAATCTGGTGATATGATTGTTTTCCATTGAGAAATTATATCATCAACAGTTTGCTTAGGGCGCACTTTTTTTAAGAGCGGTACAATACTTTGATTCCCTAAATAAGCAACTGGTTGTTCTAATATAGGATGATGAAGTGCAAATTGCAAGCTTACTTTTGTTTCTTGTAAAACCGGAGTTGGTAAAAATTGGGTTTGATCGCAAAGTTGAATACCTGTATTCAATTTTGGCATAGGAACATGTAAAGGATCTTCATTTAGGTGTAATGGAGCTCCTTTTGATCGATCTTTCCAGAAAGAGTTAGGCCATGCTACTGATGCTCTAGCATACTCAAAGGCTGTTCGTTCAACAAATTGTTTAATTCGTTTCTTTTGACTATTGCGATAGAAATCTAAAGCTAAATCTGTGTTTTCTGGATAACGAATTAATGTATTAACTACTACTGCTGCTTGTATACTGGAACTTAGTGCTAAGTGTACTCCCTGAGATGCCATAGGATCTACGCTCAAACATGCATCCCCTACTCTAATATAGTCTTTACCAACTGGGTCGGGGTTATAACGACTACTTGCATCACAGCCATGAACTTTACTAATTAATAAATTCCGTTCAAAATACTTTAAACCAGAGAACTGTTCAAGAATGGATAAATAATACCCTTTTGGTGTCATTTTACTTTCAGACATCCGTTTAGGGTCAGAATAAACTGAAATCATGGCTTTACGATTCCCTAAATGAGCAATCCATAGCCATGCAGCTTCTCCAGCTTCCATTAATCCGTCACAAGAAGAATCTGATTTTAATTCCCAATTCGCATGAAGAGAAAAAAGTGGAGGAGCATAACGAATCTTCTTATTTGATAATACATTTGCGCGACCAGAAGCATCTACCAAAAACTTAGCTTTTACATTTATATTTTGACCTTCTTTGTCTAATTTCAAATGCCACCCCTCCATTGGGTCTCTCTTAACAGAAATAACTCGCATTGATTGTTGAATACTAACTCCTGCGTTTTGGGCTGAATCAAGTAATATATGATCAAATTTACCTCGATCTACATGCATTCCTGGTTGATTGGCGATGACAGGTTCTTCCGTGTTCCACGTAACAAATGTTTGCTTTCTTTTCCAAAAGCCAGCTTTCTCCATCTCTTCATGTACTCCAAGATGATTCAATAAAACATTTGTTGTTTCTGAAAGACAAATTCCCACATGTTGACGTGGAAATTGAGCTTTTTCAACCAATAATATCTGATGATTGAGTTTTGCCAATTGTTTGGCAATAACAGATCCTGCTGGACCTCCACCAATAACACAGATGTCAGTATTAAATCCCTGTTCCATCTTCGTCTTCAGCCATTGCAGTTATAGCATTATTATCTCCTAGAAGCAAGGCTAATCCATTAGGATCGGTTTTTAACAAATCAACATATAACCCAAGACAGTATTGCAACCAACCACGAATATAATCGCAAGCAGGTCGTCCGCGTTTGATCACTTCATGATGACAGCTTCCACTACACATATAACGTGCCCAACATGTAGTACAGGCACTTTGTTCACTCAAGTGACGAGTTTTTAACCATTTTTCTTGTTTGTCTTCACTCACACCATTTTTCACATCTCCCATATGCCCTTCATCATCATTCACAAATCGATGACAAGCATATAATTCACCATCGGCAGAAACGCCCATATAACCACCTCCTGCTCCACAAGGGTACATTTCTCGTTGATAATTATGAATACGGTTTAGGGTACTCAATACGTTTTGCAAGGGTAATAATTGTTTATTCATAAACCCTTTACGAAACATTTCACCACAAGCTGTTAATTGTCCTAATAAAACATCAAAATCTCTTTGTTGCATTTCTTGTGTTCCATTAGGTGACTTAACCATTGGTGAAAACTGAATGGAATCAAAACCTAAATCAAGTAATCCTTGAAAAGTTTCAGGTAAATCAAGGTTTTTTGGAGTAACTGTAACTCTTGCTAATACTTTAAAGTTTCGGTTTGGAATTGTAAAAAGGAGTTTCAATTTTTCCTTAATTCGATCAAAAGAACCTTTTCCTGAAACATAAGGCCTTAACTCATCATTCGTTTTTCCGATACCATCAATACTCACAGTGACCGTAAACTTATACCGATGAAAAAATGCGGCATCTTCGGGTCTAATTAATGTCCCATTCGTGGTTAACGTAAATCCAATATTTTGCCCTAATTCTTTTGCTTTTTCTTCAGCATATTCAGTTGTCTCAAATAGAACCTTACGATTGAATAGAGGCTCTCCTCCCATAAAAGCAAGCGTTATTCCTTCTCCTGAAGGAGCATCCTTAAAAAGTCTATCTACAGAAGCCTTAGCAACATCAATTGACATATTATCTGGACGGCCTCCAAATGTTCCTTGTTCTGCATAACAATACGTGCAACCTAAATTACATTTTTGAGCAATGGCCAATGAAAAAGATTGAACCGCAACTGACCTTGGAGGGGCAATTGCGGGTTCATTTATAGGTTTAACACCCGCCATTAGAGCCATCATTTCAGCACGTTGAACATCTCCTGCATCTAGCGCATACTCAATTGTGTTCAACAGAGAAGTAGGTACTTGAAGTATTCTTCCTGAATCAATTTCTAATAACAAGTTTTCATGAGCGCTTTTAAACGTATGAAAAAGAGTGCTATTTACACCAAGTTCTTTTATATTGTTAGTACTAGTACCAATCATTATCTTATGGTCGATTTGGGTCATAAATAATCTCTAACTTGATGTTAGCTCCTTCTTTCGAATCTCCTACAATACCCCTAAAATCCATTTCTGTGTTAATTTCTTCTGGATCATTCATTTGTCGACTAGGATCGTTCTTTTGATAGATTACTATTTCTTTTTGACCATTAGCTCCATACGCTTGACTAGGGTTTTCAGCAGTCCACCAGTTAAGGCATGCCATCATATCTCCTTGCCAAGTTGAACAGAGTCCACTAGTCAATTGCCCTGGAATAGTACCATTTGTAGTGTCTTTAGGTTCAATACGAATCTCGTTCGAACTAATATGCCCTGAATTTCTTGGATAAAAGAATTTTTCTGGATTAACACCGTTTTCTATACGACTCATATCTCCTATATTCACTTCCATTCCTGGGTTATAATCTCCATTCATCGTTGTCATCATAAGTACATCCAGACCTGTTGGATCATAGATAGCACCATTAATCCCTAAGAGGCTTTTTGTTGTTCTCAACCAATCTTTATTATTATTTGCATTGGTTGGATCAAATAAACCAAAGTTATCTGCCATTTCTACTGCCATCGTAGGTGTTAAAGTCAGCGCATGCTGAGATGGTGCAGAAACTACCCATGCTGGAATAATGGATTGATTAACAGGGTTTCCATTATCAATAATAACTGCTGAAATTTCACCGTCACAAGAAGTATCCGAGCATTCTAAATTTCCACTTGCCGATGCTGGGTAACGATCTATTTTAGAACCTTCATTTTCACGAGCTACACCTCCTTTTGCAGGAATAAACACCCCTTCTCCAGTAATAGCTCCAAGATTCACTTTTTTAGTGTTATCCCATGGGTCTATTCCATTTAATTCCGATACACTTAATCCGCTAGCAGAAGCTGCTGCAGTAATTGAGTTAATTGTTGTCCCCCCTCTTTTTTCCGAATAATTATATAATTTACGGTTACCAACATTTGCTGTCCATTTTACTTCTGTTTCAGGAAACAAGTCTTCAACTGTTCCAAGTACTTCATTATTGCTATCATAGGCAAAAACAGTAAATTTAACAGCTTGTTTTTTTATTCTTAATTTCCCTGGCTCTGGATCATTAGGGCCTCCTCCTGACATATATTCATCAGCAGGCAAAAAGTTTCTTGCATGTGCTTCATAAAATTCAAAATAGTCGTCGTTATTAGCAATTCTAGCCACCCCAATTGCGGGATGAATTTTAAAATAATTTACATCTGAAATGTTCATAGTGTTTAGGTTTTAGGTTAATAATATGTAATAATATGTTCCTCCTTAAATAGAAAAACATTCTAGTAAACGGTGTTTAAGGGGTTGATATCCATTCAAAGGAAGGGCAAACTGGAGGGTCTAAACTCAATAAGCGAGGCACAAAACTTCCCATATTTTTCATAGTACTTAAAGAATCTTTCATTTTTTGAACATCGCCATCCTTATAAAATGCTTGAAGTTGTTCAAACATTAATGTGTACTGTTCATTAAAAGCCTTTAGCCCATTATAATGACCAGAGCCTACTGGAAAATCGGTCATTTTGGGATTAGATTTAAATTCGATTACTTTAGAAAAATCGCAATCAATGGGGAAATTAACTTTGTCGTAGGCGTATCCTAATGGTTGGCTAGGTGCTTCAACCAACTTTCCTCCTTTATAAATTTCAGCAAAGCGATAATAATGAGCTGGTATTCTATTACCATCCATTGGACCATTTGTACTTCCCTCTCCTTGATCAATAATCCACTGCAAAATTTCTATTGCCTGTACTTTATTTGTTACGATAAAATCAGTAATTGGTGAGTGTTCAATTGTTCCTAAACGCGGATCATCTGAAATGTTAATTTGCTTATTCACATCTGCATTTTCAAAAGGATCAACAGGAAAAGTATTAATCAATTCAATTAATGCATCATAAAATTCACCAATGGTTGCAAATTCTTCTTCAAAATCTAAAGCTTTGAATTTTGCTACTGGCGGCTTTAAAACTACATAATGTTTTGGATCAATAGGTTTTTCAATTTCCATGAATAGATCTGTCAAAAGTTCCATTGAAAAAGGACTTAAAGAAGGAACGATATCACCTCCAATTGGTAGAGTGGAAACTCCCCAATCAAGGACAATCTCCTTCGTTGCTATATCTGGTACTTTCCCTGTTGCAGAAATGATATTTGCAATAGACATCATGTGTAGCATTTCTTCTTTAGAAACACCTGCAATCAAATCTCTTATTTCGGCATTTTGATAGTTTGGAGAATATTGAACACTCCAAGCAGCAACATAATACGGTGGTATGGTTGATGCCTCTAAACGCATTGCTTTGTGTAACGTTATTAATAGTGTTTCTTTTGCAGTTGTAATGTCAATTACTGGAACATTTAATGATTGGATTGCATGATGGATTAAGTCTACATGCCTACGGTCTACTTTTAACATTTTTTTTAAACTTTAAATTACTATTTTCAAATTTACATTTAAATAGGTATTGAAAAAAGAGTGTAAACACCTGTTTTTCATGTATATAAAGTTTAATAGTATTATAACTTCGACTTGTAAATATTTAGTAATTCCTTCCACACACATTCTACTACTCTCCTATCATCGTTTCGTAAAAAGAGTGTACCATTAACATTGTAGAAAAAGCTATTTAAAAAGAAAGCAAAGTTATATAACGCGGTACATTATAACACAAATACATAGTATTGTTGATTATCACTAATGGTTTCTATCTTGTCATCCTTAATGAGTATGTTTCCTATTTTTCCTGCATCAGAAACTGCCGCGATTATGGTTGCATTTTTTACACAATATAATACTGTCGTCCTCTATTTGTGTAGTAATATTTAACGAACATATTGCCGTAAGAAGCAATGCAAAGATTATTTTTTTAATTTATGAAATTATACTATAATTTTTTAATGCTTAAATATTTTAATAAGGGCACGTTTAAAGTTTTCTCCTAAAACCATTTTAACATGTTCGTCTTTATAACCTCTTTTTAATAAGCCTTCAGCAATATCATAGATTCTAAACGGGTGGTTTAAGCCTTCAATGGTTAGTAAATAATCTTCGTTGGTATGACATTGATACTTAGCAGGTGCATTTTCTAATCTATTCTTACGCCATTCTCTTGTGCCATAATCTTCAGTATACAACCCTTGATCACTACCAATTCCTACATGCTCAATACCTACTAATTGTGCGACATGTTCTATATGATTAAAGAAATTATCTATTGAAACAGGTTCCTTTTCGCTTATCATAAAGCGAAGTATAGGCATTCCAATAACTCCACCTGTTTTTGCCATCGCTTTTATGGCTTCATCTGTTTTTGCTCTTGCTAAACCTTTAGAAATACTTCTACAAGCACCATGCGTAATTAAAGCGGGTGTATTTTCGCAAGCTTCAATAGCTCCTATTGTTGTTTTATCGCCACAATGAGATACATCTACAGCCATACCTACTTGATTCATACGCTGAACAATTTGCTTTCCGTAGTCAGTAATTCCTGTATCTACATCCTCAAAAGCACCACAGCCAATTCGGTTTTTACCATTATACGTTAATTGTGATACACGTTGCCCTAATGCGTAAAATAAATTTACATCATCTAGGGTTTTAAAATGTTTGGAATCTTGACATGTTATAAGCATTCCTATTTTTTCTGAAGTATGAAAGTTCTTTAATTTCGCTTTGGTATCTATTCGTTCAAAATAATTGGGATTTGAAGCAATAATTCCGTTTTGAGCAGCCATAAATTGTAGCATACCGTCGTAAGTAGTTACCGTTTTCCCCCATCCAAATACATTAATACCAGCAGCTCTTACAAAGTTATAATCTTCTTGCGTAAATGAACTCGGGGTGTTTTCCCAATATCTACCTATACCCATGCCATCACGTTGCGTAATAAAACCTCCATAAGTACTTAGCATGTCTATACAAGTTGCTTCATTTACTAATTGCTTTGCTTTGCTAGAATACTTTTTTAGTTCTACTTTTTCTTGTAAAGAAGTAACTATTGTTTCTGAAAGCTTTTCTTTTTTTACTTCAGAACTACAGCTCGTTAGTGTGGGTAATACTGCAACTCCAGCTGCAGTAACTCCTATTTTTTTAATAAAATCTCTACGTTTTGTTGTTTTCATTTTGTTATTTCTTTTGAGCTTTTACGGCAAAGTAGCCAAGCATTAATCCTAGTACTATATTCCAAAGTGATAATAAACCGATTCTTAAATGTGGTTCAAGTACAAATACAGTTGTCATTGCTGGAATCCAAAACCAAACGAGCGACCACCATGCTTTTTGAAGGCTTTTCCAATCCATTTCTTTACCTTCTATTTTATTATCTGTAAATCGATGAAAAGCAACAAAAACAGGACCATAAATAATGTTTGCAAAAAAGGAAACAGACAATGCGTATAACACCGAACCTTTTTCAAGTTGAAACCACCAGCCTTTAGCGATGATTGCATCTATATAAGCAAAGAATCCTGTAAAGGCATACTTAAATGTAATTCCTAAAAATGCCCATACCAATATTTTTAAAAGTAGCTTTAGTGGACCAGGACCAAAAAAATACCATTTCCTCATTCTGATTCGTACTGCTATTAATTCGCCAATGGTTCCTAAAACTCCTATTTGTACTGCACTAGAAAGCAGTGGGTAATTTTTAACAAAATCTAAATATACTTCTATCATAATATTAGTTGTTGTCTGCAACTTTTAGTGTTAATTAATCTTATTTTTATTATAACAATAAAACCCAGCAGCAAGATCTTCTGCGGCGAGCCCTAAAGATTTAAAAACTGTTTTTTCTGATGCATCATATAACGTAGAGTCCTTTAGGATATCGGAAATTGTAGCTTTTATTAATTTGTGTGCATCATAACCTAATTCTAAAGCAGGAATCAATATATCACCTGCTTCATTAGTTGCGGCAATATTATCATCTACAAATACCTTTGAAGTGGTTATTACTTCCGTAGTCAATTCTCTAGTGTTGGTAGTACATGCTCCAACAGCATTGATGTGTACATTTTGCTTTAAATAATGATTTTCTAATACTGGTTCTTTTGAAGCTGTAACTGTACAAATAACATCTGCATTAGAAGCTGCTTCTTCAACGGTAGCACATATTTTAAATGAGACATTATATGATTTCTTTGCTTGTTCAACAAATTTTGAAGCGTTGTTCTTGTTTTTACTCCAAATGGTTACTTTTTTAATCTCTCTAACCTGAGAAATTGCTTCCAAATGTTTTATTGCTTGCTTTCCACTACCAATTAAACATAAGTTTTCAGCGGTTTTTGTTGCTAACAAATCTGTAACTACAGCACTAACTGCAGCTGTTCTAATAGCTGTAATTTCATCAGCATCTAAACTTACAAGCAACTTACCAGTATTTGTCTCAAAAAGGTGTAAAACACCTTGATGAGAACTCACTCCTTTTTTGTAATTATCAGGAAAAACACTCAACACTTTTATTCCCATAATATCATAAGGTTTAATATATGCTGGCATCATTCCTAAAATACCATTAATAGGTTTTGGCAAAAACATTTTAGATCGTAAAGGGTTTACAATATCAGTATCAAAATCTAAAAGAAACAATTGTTTCATTGCCACAATGCATTCAGACATTGGTAATAATTTTGTTATTTGTTGATTAGATATAAACATTTATTCTAAATTCTCAATGATTTGATGTAAAACTTTTTTAAATATTGCTAATTCTTCTTTATCTATATTAGTTTCACCCTTTTTTGTTATTAAACGAGCAGTATTTAAGGCAGTTTCCTCTATCCCTTTACCTTGTTGTGTTAAAAATATTTGCTTGTTTCTTTTATCTTCATCTAGACTACGTCTTATTATGAGTCCTTTCTTTTCTAAAGTATCTATTTGTCTTGTAATGGTGCTCTTCTCTTTTTTAGCACGTTTTGCTAATTCTTGTTGATTAATACCATCTTCTCTCCACAAATAGAATAATATTCGCCATTGTTCTATTGTAACTTTAAGACCATTTACAAGCAAATCGCGTTGTAACTGTGCTGTTAATAAGCGTTCTGTGACACTTATCAATCTTGATGATGAATTATATTGTTTTTTTTTGATATTCTTAATTTTAAATTAGTTGCAATATACAACCTTTGTTTGAATTTTTAAAAAGTTTAAATTTTATATCCATTCCACTTCTCTCCTACGTCGTTGTGTAAAAAGTGTTCCATTAACTTTAGCAAAAGAAGCCATAAATAAGAAAGCTTTTAAAAGAAAAATAAGTATCTACAACTATTGCTTTTCCAAAGCAAAGCAACATAATGCTGACCTATATAATTTTGGGAAGAATTTCTTAGTGTTACTTAAAACTAAGATCATTTATTCTTTAATTTATAAATCATGCTTTTGGCATTCTCGTTTTTTGGATTTAATTTTAATGACATCTCATAAGCTTTAAGGGCTTCTTTTTTTAGTCCTTTTTCTAATTTTATTTCTCCAAGACTATCAAATAAATTAAAATTGTTAGGAAAAACTTCAACAGCTAATTCCAAAAGTTTAAGTGCATCATCTATATTATTTCGACCAAGGCATTTATAGGCATAGGCATTAATATAGCTTGCATTAAATAATTCTTTATTTGCATAACTCAGATCTAATTTAGCGGTTTCACGATATACGTTAATAGCACTATCAACACCATATACGTCTAGTTGATATCCAAAATCTCCATAATTTAGCAACAATGGACTTTTTGCCTTTTTTGAATAAAATTGCATGGATTCGTTAGACTTTAAATGCCATAGTTCTTTTTTTTGGCTTGTATTATAATGATTCAAAAAACCTGCAACGTGCTCGATGTTTTTTAAATATCCATCGATTAAATTACTAGCTGTTGTTTCACCAAAGTTTTTTCTCAACAGATAATGATACAGAAGAAAATAACTGCCAAATGCCGTATGTGGCATATGTGTATATTCTGCTTGATATGCATCAGCATACTTTACATTTTCATAATAATTAACCTTATCAATGGGCGTTGCGGTTTTTGCTCTATTTTTGCCAACCGCTAATAAGATAGGGCTATATACGTATTCTCCTCCTGGATATTCGGAATCTTTCATTAAAGTCATCGCATTATAACTTAAGGTACCATCTAAGCTCGTTATTGAATTAACATTTTTGTTTCTGATTGAATATAACAAAGCTGAAATTGCGCCCCAGCTTCTACCAATTACATTCGTCTTGGTAAAGTCAACAAAGGGTAATTTTCTTGCTTCACTTCTAATAAATTCCATATCTCTAGTTTGAGATTCTACTCCACTCCAAGTTGCACTCATTCCAATAGAATTTAAACCTCTAGACTTTGATGCCATAACTACATAACCTTTACTTGCCAGATATTCACCTAATAAAAAATTATCATTCCAACTTGCCGACATTCCTGGAGCATAAATAACTAAAGGAAATGTATCGTCTAAGTGCAGTGCATTCATACTTGCGTTAAGATGTAAGTTAATGAATCTTTCTGCTTCAACTTTATTAATATGTGCTGCATTTAAAAAATCTTGTAGAGCTTCTTTTTCAGTGAGTTTATTTTTAACTAACAATGTTGACCTTGAGGAAATCTCAATATATTTTTTTAGTGTTAATTTGTTATTTCCTGGTCTGGAAGGATACCAAACAGCAATTTGCATTGGCCTGCTGTCCTCATTATTATCAAGTCTGTTTTTTTGATAGGTTCTTGAATAATCATAGGTTTCTATGACTTTAAAACCAACATCATATATTCCTTTAGGAAAATCATTTAATAATTTTTCACCGTTTTGAGCTACAGCTGTTGCCGAAAATATAAATATAAGGATATGTGTAAAGAGATTTTTCATGATTAATGGAATTTTAAATTAATAGATTCTTTATAAGCGTGGAGTAAAAACAGATTACCACCACCATTTATTTTATAATTGTACTCCCCTTTTTCTAATAGGTTTTGGTACTTTTTTAAATTGATTTGCTCTCCTTTTAATGCTTTGGAAGAATTAATAATTATGTCTCTATAGAGATGCATTTTTAAATTAATTTTTGATTGTATTGGAATATCGAGTGAGATTTTTCCTGCGCAGGCAATTGAATAAGGTTTATCTTGAATTAGTTCTGTAAAGTGAACATCTATGCCTCCTTTTGAATTAATAGCAGTTAAAGAGTTTTGTACATCGGAAAGTTGTATGTCTCCTTTTATTTTTTCAAGCTTCAATAGAGATTTCATTTTGGATATTGTCCAAGTACTTTGGTCTAGAAATCTCGAACCTGATTGTATTTTAAGTACTGTAGTATTTGGGATGCTAATTTCATAGGTTATGTTGAATTCTTTTGAATTATCCATAATGCCTTGAATTCTATATTCACCCTTCTTATTCTTAGAAAGTATAAATCCTAATCCTGTTGCTCCTCCTGTTAATTTATAGGTATCTGATCCTGTTACTTTAATATCAAGTACATCACTATCGGTTCCAACCAGTTTTAAATTTCCTGGTAGACTGTTAATTTCTATCTGCTTCATATCTGAAACATTGAGATTCCATTTTTCCTTAAAATCAGTAATCTCGCGTTGTCTGTTTTGAGCAGTTGTTGATAAAAAACAAACAAAAAAGCTTAGGAATATTATTAATTGCTTCATAATTTTAAATAGGTTATATGGTTTTTAACTAAAGGATCCACGTTATTGCTATTTTGATAATTTTTAAGAATCTCCATACCTTTCTTTATTTTTAATTCTGAAATAATATTAATTACAGAGATCAATACAAGTGGGTTACTTTCATTTTGTAACTGCTCTTCTAATAAATCTTGCACTTCAATTAAATTGGAATAAGAAGAGATAATCTCAATTAACGCTAGTTTCACGTTTTCATTAGATTCTGTTTTTATCATGTAAATAAGTTCTTTAACTCGCTCATTTGTATTCGTCTGACTGCTTACTAAATACTGTATGGACGCCAGCCTATCACCAAGTGATGGATTTTGGACGGTATTATTAAATAAGAGTTGACGTGTGTATTCCTTACTGGATATTATTTCATTAGAATTATTGGTTTGGTCAGCTATACCATAACCCAATATAAACATGATTACAGAAGCTGCAGCAGACATCCAAACATTAATATATTGAAGCTTACTTTTTTTAGTTTCATGCTGCATATTATCGCAAGTTCTTTTAAACTTTTGCTGAGTCTTATCTGACATTTTAAGCTCGGGAAATTCTTCAAGCATACTGCTTATTTTGAATTCATTAATCTCTTTCATTTGGATATTGCTTTTTAAAATAATCTGTTAGTTTATGTATTATTCTGTGTACTCTTGTTTTTACTGCACCTTCTGAAATACCAAATATTGTAGCCGCTTCTGCATATGAAAGTTGCTGAAACTTTACTAAAAGGATGAGCTCCCTATCATGATTAGGTAATTCTAATAAAGCCATATTAAGCTTTGACAATTCTATTTCATCATACTCAAAATCTACGGTCTCTTTAAAATCAAATTCAGAAATATTTACATATTTTGTTCTACCATTTACTCGTCTAAAATCAACAAGTTGACTCCTCATGATTTGATATAACCAAGGTTTAAATAACTTGTCTAGATTAAACGAACCGCAAGACCTGATTACTTTTTCGAAGACTTCATGGGTTAAATCTTCAGCATCTTCAATACTCAAACCCATATATCTATAAAATGAAAAAACTTTCCCATTATATTTTTTAAATAAAATCATACTCAAGCCAATATTGCCTTTGGCCACCTTTTTAATAACTTGTTCGTCGGTCATTTTTTACGGTCTTCAATATGCATTACGAGAATTTTCTAAAAGGTTACAGTAAACTATAAAATTTAACATTCTTATTTTATGAATTAAGAATAGTTCTCATGATAGTTCAATCGTAAATAAAGACATTAAAAGATATGAGATGTGACAACATACTGATGAAATCGTTTTATTACATTTCACACACGTATTACGCTTGTCTCCTACGCCGTCGCATAAAAAGTGTTCCATTAAAATTGCAGAAGCAACTTTTGAGAATATTTTTTTAAGAAACTGTAGTAATAACACAACAAAATTATAGTACACTTTTAATATTGGATTATCAAGTGGATGATTCAATATTAAAACAAGATTTAGGAATAACATGATGATTGTTATTGTGTAGCTATAATTTAAATTGTAGCTGAAATGTGCAATATCTTTTTTTTGATGCAAAAACTAATTAAGAAATCTATTAAAAAGTATATAATCCTGGAAACAATTAACTATTCATTCGCTATGTTTTAAGCTAAATACAATCATCCACTGGATAATTGCATTCGTAAAGCCTATTTGTTTTGACCAAAATTTTATAAGACCATGTTTAGCATCAAGATTATGTTTTGCAATTCTAAACTCTTATACTCATTGTCTTCTATTTTTAAAGTATCTAACAATGCACAAGAGTTCTTCATATATTATTTTGAAATTTTGTTATTTATTTCATCGATAAAACTATCTATATATTTAAGATAGTTTAAATTTTGTTTTTCTTTAGGTCTAGCAAGCATCATTGGTCTTAACATTTTTAAATACTTCAAAGCTTCAGAAAATTGATTCGTTTCATAATAACCTTCACCTAAAGTATATCTTGCATTAATAGATTTAGGAAATAGTTCGATATTTAACTTTAACAAGTTAAATCCTACTTCATAGTTTTTGGCAACCCAAAAGATTCCTGCCAAACGATCAATTTCATTTTCTTTTATAGAATATGTAGTGTCGTTTTTATATGTGTTTACAACTTTTAAAATTTCACTATTTCCATTTTTAGCAACCTTATATAGTTCATTTATAAAAGATTTTTTAGGCATTTTATAGGGTAAATCTAGCATTACACTTATAAGAATATTTCTTATTATGTTTATATGTTCTGATTGTGCATTGGCATATAGTATTATAGAAATATCATGGTCTTTATAATAGATAAAACGCGCTCTAAGTCCAG
>Ga0115559_1000042_pt1 | contig 83553 bp, 79 predicted proteins | sample COGITO_mtgs_1105_3_FD_87281 | JGI IMG/M metagenome (GOLD analysis project Ga0115559, IMG submission 87281) | Pelagic marine microbial communities from North Sea - COGITO_mtgs_110506 | ecosystem: Environmental > Aquatic > Marine > Epipelagic | place: Germany:Helgoland, sampling site Kabeltonne... | reverse complement strand
TAGGAGCAGCCTATGACATCACAAGTTCGGATGTGAACTTAGTGAACGACAACGGATCATTAGAATTTATCTTGAAGTATCAGTTTTAGAAGAATCAAGAATATTAGAAACAATAAAAAAGCCGCTCATTGAGTGGCTTTTTTATTGTTTCTAAATAACTAAAGCTTTATTTACTCTTAAAGTTCAAACATAACTACACAAAGTAATTTTTAGCCTTCACAAAATATATTTTAAGACCTAATTGTAATATTATTTCTTAGAGGCATAATTCTAAAAAATATATTATGGCACATAACGATTTTGCAGGTGAATCTCCAATGAACTACGAACAGAAATGTCCTTGCGTTTTAGTCTTGGATGTATCTGGTTCTATGAGTGGAGAACCAATAAAACAACTGAATGAAGGGCTTAAAGAATTTCAGCAAGAAATTCTTAATGATGAGACAGCTTCGGATAGATTGGAAGTATCTATTGTAACGTTTGGAAGTTCTATAGAAGAAGTCCAACCTTTTTCTTTATTAGAAAACTTTGATATGCCTGAATTACAAATAAGTGGTAGTACACGTTTAGTAGATGGAGCATTGGAAGGTATAAGATTGATCGAAGAAAGAAAAAAGTGGTATAAACAAACTGGTCAAACTTATTATAGACCATACATCATATTAATGACAGATGGCTTTCCCGATTCAGGTCAAGATATTGAGGGATTATCAGAAAAAGTTTTTGAAGGAGTAGAAAATAAACACTTTAATTTTTGGGCCTTTGGTGTTGATGGTGCAGATATGAATATGTTAGAAAAAATTTCACATAATCAATTTAAACCGATGAAACTGAAAGGACTTGATTTTACAAAATTCTTTAAATGGTTGAGTTCAAGCATGAGTACTATTACTGCTTCACATGATGGTGATAATATAGATATTAGTCCTTCTACAGAAGATGAAAATCCATTTCAAATAACTTTATAAGCATAAAAAGTTATGAAAAAATCAGAATGGAAAATCCTAGGAGCTTCAATAATTGGAAAAGCACATATTAAAAGCAATCAACCTTGCCAAGATGCTCATATTATTGAATTTATTGATTCCTCAAAAGGTATAGCTATTGTAAGTGATGGTGCTGGTTCATGTGAGAATTCACATTTGGGATCTGGTTTTGTAGTTGAAACATTAAAATTGCAAATGATAGAGGTCTTAAAGAAAACAGCATTACTAGAAAAAGATTTTATTGTTGATGAGGATTTATGGAGAAACTCCCTAATAAAACAACTTAAAATCCTTGAAGTTAAATTAAAAGAATATGCTATAAGAGAATCTGTAGATTATAAATCCTTGAGCTGTACTCTAATACTATTACTATTCTCTGATCATAGATTGTTAGTCTCTAATATTGGAGATGGTAGAGCTGGTTACTCAAATGATAATTTGGAATGGAAAAGTTTATTTACTCCTTTTAAGGGTAGTCAAGTAGGAGAAACTGTGTTTATTACATCTGATATTTTCAACAACCATGAACAGCTAATAGGAACTCAGATAATAGAAGATAATATTAAATCATTTACACTTTTATCTGACGGCTGCGAGCTAGCAAGTTGGGAATGCAATCACAAAAACCTATATGATGACACTTATTATGATCCTAATAATCCATATCCTGACTTTTTTAACCCATGCGTAAAAGCTCTAAAATCTATGCATATGGATAACCTATCTGATCAAGAAATTAATACCAAATGGATTGGATTTCTAGAGAATGGTAATAAAACCCTTCAGAAAGAAACAGATGATAAAACTATGATTCTAGGAACGATAATTACTGAAGAAAATTAATTTGAAAAATCTTGATTTAAATGGCGCTAAAACTAACTACTAGCAATGGTAAAACTTTACTTATAGAAGATAAACCTTTTAGTTCTGGTGGACAAGGAGGAGTTCATTATGTTTTAGGGAATCATAAAAATAAAGTTGCTAAAATTTTTCATCAAAAGGATTCAAAAAAAAATAGTAAGATTGATAAATTAGAGTATCGAATTAGTTTTATGGTAAAGAACTCACCTACCAAAAATAGTTCTAAAAACATACAAAACGCATTAGTTTGGCCAGAAGAACTTCTCTATCAAAATAAAAAATTTGTTGGTTTTATAATGCCAATGGCTGGTGATACCAAAATAAAAGATTCGCCCATTAAGCTGACTTCTCTTTGTAAGGAAAATTTAAATTGGAAACTTAAAAATGAAGTCAAGTGGAATAAATTTCAGCGAACATTACCTAGTGCTTTATTGACACGTCTAAAGTTATGTTATAACATAGCTAGTGCCATTCATGCCTTACATAGAGCTAATAATTACATATTAGTAGATTTAAAACCAGATAATATCTTGATTAACTCTAATGGATGGATGTCTATTATTGACTTGGATAGTATTCAAATTTCTAAAGCTAACAAAGTGCTTTTTCAAGCAGAGGCATTTACACAAGAATATGTTCCTCCTGAATGGCAAAAGAACTTGACTCAGTTATCAAACGCTACCAAGAATAAATCATGGGATCGATTCTGTTATGGAGTATTGGCATATCAATTACTTTTAGGGATTCATCCTTTTACGGCATCTCATAAAAATTTTCACTCTCCTACTGAATTTATACGAGAGGGGTTATTCCCTAATGGAAGAAATAAATCAGAGTTTGTCAACATTCCTCCTGCTCACAATTATTTTAACTCACTACCTCCAGAAATTCAATCATTATTCATCAGATGCTTTGAAATAGGATACCAATTCCCTGAAAAAAGACCTACAATGGAAGAATGGGTTAATGCTATTGTAAACCTACTACATAAGCCTCCCACAATTCATTTTTTTAAAGCTGATAAAAAAACGCGTGATGACTCTAATCCAATTATCTTATCATGGAAAGTAGATGATGCTGAAGAAATATATTTAAACGGAAAGCATATCAAAAAAAAAGCGCAAGTATCTGTATTTCCAAATAATGATATTACTTACATTTTAACCGCTAAAAACAAACACAAAACTTTACGTTCAAAACTCGTCATAAAGGTTGATAAAAGACCTCCAAAGATTATCTTTTTTAAGAGTAATAAGAGCATGTTGTTGGATCATCATCCTGCAACAATTCAGTGGAAAACTGAAAAAGCAAGTCACATTGTATTATCTGGTGTTGGCGATGTCAGTAGAAAAAATAGCTGTTCAGTAGGTCCAAAAAAAGATACTGATTATGTTTTAACAGTAACTGGTCACTTTGGAGATGTAGTAAAGAAAAAGTTAAGTATTCGTATTTCAAAAGCACCTCCAAAAATAATCTTTTTCCAAACCAATATATCTCATCGCGAGGATGATTCAAAAGTATATCTTACTTGGAAGATAGAAAATGCACATTCGATTTGGATAAGCAATGTAGGTGATGTATCAAAATTACAACGGATAGAAGTAGATCCAAAAAAAGATATTATGTATAATATGGAAGCTACTAGTTATTTTGGTCAGAAAACCAACTCTAATCTAAAGATAACTGTTTCCAAAAAACCTCCAGTAATCAATTCTTTTAAAATAGATACGTCTTTTTTAAACTACCCAGGGCCTGTAAAAATTCAATGGCAAGTGAACAATGCCCATTCACTGATACTAAATCCTACAGGTATTGTTACAGGAAAAAAAAGCGTCACCGATTATCCTATAAAAGACACTCAATATACTCTAGAAGCTACCAGCTATTTTGGTGTAACTATATCAAAGACAATTGAAGTAAAGACAACCAAAAAACCTCCACAAATTAAATTAGAATCTAGAAGGGTAAGCTCTTTTGCTCAAAAAAAAACTATCAAATTAATTTGGGATGTTGAGTGGACTAAAAAAACAACTTTCAATCAGGGAATTGGTGATGTAAAAAGTAAAGGTAATATAGAACAATCCTTAGATAAGGATACTAATTTTACTATTACTGCCGTGAGTCCTTTTGGTGTTATTTCTACAAAAAGCATTGATATAAAGGTCATTAAAAAACCTCTTTTTAACAAAGGGCAAAAAAAAAGCAATCTAAAAGATATTGGCAGAAATCACAAACTGAATATATCTAATAGAGAATGGAACAAAAAAAAATAACCTTAAAACATAATGTGTTATGAACAGACTATTTTATTTACTTTCTAAAACTAATTATAAACTTATAAGAGGCTGTAGTAAAAAAGCTAAATACGCACAAGCTTCATTAGGAATGTTTGTATTATCTACGGGTGTAGTAGCTTTTTTTTCTGGAACTTATGCTCTGAAAATGGCTTTTGACTTAAAAGAAGACGATATCTCAAAAGCTATAATTGGAGGGTTAATTTATTCTTTAATTATTATGGCGTTTGATAGAGAAATTGTTGCCGCAAAAAATAAATTAGCGATTGCAGTTCGTATCCCTCTTGCCATAATGATTGGAGTGATTGTTTCTGTACCTATAGAACTTAGTGTCCTAGAAGGTAGAATTAATGAGCAATTAGGGGATGAATCAAAAGAAAAGAATCAAGTTTTTTTTGATATTAGAATTAATGCCATTTCACTACTTGACAAAGAAGAATCTAAACTAAGAACTCAAGTCTTTAATTTAGAAAAAGAAATAAAAAAATGGGATAGTATAAAACGACTAGAAAAAATTGGAGACTCTGACCTTGGGATTAAAGCTGGAGAAGGAAGAGAATGGAGAAATGCAGTAAACAAGTCAGATTCTGCTAAAAAAAGACTTGATACGACTCTTAGGTTGCTAAAAGATTTTCTAATAGAGCGTAAAATAAAAGAAAGAAAAGTAGATAGCTTATACAAAGCTTCCATTAGCTTTAAATCATACGATTTATTATCTCGATATATTGCCCTTAAGCGTTTACAACGTAGTAGTGATTTGGATAGTGATAATAAGAAAGAAGAAGCCAAAGCTACCAAGCAAATGTCTTGGGCACTTATGCTGCTCATTATTTTTATTGAATTATTCCCTGCTTTAATGAAATTGTTTAAAGAAGATACTGATTATGATGACTTGCAATATGCGCAATCTCAGATGAACTCTGGAATTATCAATATAAAAGCTAATCATCGTTTAGATACTATTGAACAAAATCCAAGCAAACACATTGATCCAGATGCCATAAAATCTATACAAGATCAAATGGAAGTGATGAAATAAGACAGTTGATCTAAACATCTCTTTTATCTGAAGCTTGAAATCATTAACCCTTTATTAACGAATTAGTTTCGACAGAGATTTTGCAGCATTTTCAATATCTCCTCCCATTCTTTTCCATTTTTTTATTGCAACTTTTTTCTGATTCCGACTAAATAAATAGTATCTAGATACAATGGGAAGGGCAGCATTTAGAATTTTAGTAGCTTCTTTGGATAATGTGATATTGACGAAAAGCTTATACAAAAAGATAATAATGGAAAATTTACCTTTGATTAAAGCTGGCCTGAAAGTAGTCACTACTTCATCATCTTTTTCTTGAAAAGATTTTTGTTGATCCGATTCAATAACTTTTCTTTGAAATATATCTTCTTCTAATTCTATAAGAGCTGAAAACTCTATGAAAATCAAGGTAGCTAATTGTTTTAATTGTTTTGAATCTTCCTTGAGCCAATCAAACATAAGTTTTTCGATACTTAAAAAAGGACGATCTTTATAAACCCATGTGTCGTAAATAACCTCTTCTATTTCTATAGTTCTATCCCCTCCTGTTTGTTCTTTTCTAGCTTCCAAATAATGCTGTCCAAAAGAGTAAACTATCAAATCTCTTTCATTCGCCGTCAATTTAGGTAATACAATGTTAATTAATTGCCACTTTTTATTGTCCAACAAAATTTGCTCTATGAACATATACAATAGTAAACTTTTTATGATAGTATTTTTTTCTATTGCTCTTAAAGATTGCAAGATATCATAAATGGATTCTTTGTCTATCTGAGTTTTTATACCAGTCCATTCTATAATTTTCCCTAATGTTAGAATCATGGCTACCATTAACTTATCACGATATGTTAATTTCTTTTTGCCACTTTTATCAGCATTATTCTCACAATATTTTAAACAAGAGGTTATAATTTTACTCGTGCTTTTTGGAGAGTCTAAATGTGCCAATGCCAAACCTACTGATACAGAATAAATTAAATCTTCATGTTTTAAAAGGGTCTCAAGAAGTATAATTCTTTCAGAAGTCAATTGTATAGACTTACTAAATTGTAAAGCATGATTTCTGATGATATCAGGAATCGTATTTATGAGTCTGTCTCTCACTAATTCATTGGTGTCAGTTAAGAATGGAATCAAAAGTTCAATTAACTCATGAGACAATTGATTAGGAGCATCATAATTAGCCGCCTTGCCTATGGTCAATATGATTGTAGACCTCAAATAGGCAGCTGGAGAAGCAGCTTTTTCACGTCCTTTAATTATTTCATCTATAATAAGTTGCCATTGAGAACTTTCTTGCCAATCTGAAAGCAATTCAAATAATTGCTTATCTCCACCAGGTATTTCTCTCCAATTTGCTATAGCTCCTGCAGCTACATTTTGGGAAGACAAAGAATCTTGAGAGGCTAATATTAATAGAGGCTCTTCTATTAAGCCTCTAGAGATTCTACCTAAATCACTTAGTAGATTCATTACTGTCAATCTAATTGCATTTCTCTTTTTCTTACTTCCATATAACTCAGTATTCAGATGACTTTCTTTAGACTTTATAACTAACTCTACTCCTGCATCTAAAGCCATTTTAATGTGTCTTCGATGACTATACCATGAGCTTATTAATAAATCCAAGCGTTGATTAGGAAACTTATTTCGGATATATCTTTGTTCTCGATTTACGATATCATATTTAAAGAAGTTAAATAATTTCTCTATATCCTTATAATCCAGAGCTTTTAAGCCATCATGACTATGTTTCCACTGAGATTCTGACAATATTTTTGCCACACTAAAATACTGATCATCAAATAGGTCAATAAATAAAACCATACTTAAAACAATATACTGTTCCAAATTGTCTAATGAATGAAACCATTTATTTAGTAATGTATCTTGTTTATCTAGGGTTTGTTTTAGACACTCTTTAATGGCTGAAAGGTCTATTGGTTTATTGTAGTTTACCAAACTTTTCACAAAGAATTGAACTTGTTGAGGATTTGATAAGTTTTTAGATAATTGCTTAATATCTCCTCCTGGGAGTTGTGAATTTATGTCTACTTTATTGATTCCATTTTGGAAATTCATTTTAGTAATATCTTTATTCATAAGATTGACAAGCTCATCTAAAATTAACTTCTCATCATATTGAATGTTTTTTGAGTCAAGATTTAACCAATATTGTTGTTGAAAATTGGGAGAAAGTTGCCAAGCATTGTGAGGAGTATCAGTACTAATTAAAAAATAAAGTTGTTTTCTTTGTGAAATTTTTTTTAATTCCTGCAAATCATAGTTAATATGATAAGGCTGTAGTTTTTGTAAAATAATGATAGAAGGTTGTAAATTTTCAAGAGAAGAAAAAATACTCTGACGTTCAGAAATTCCAGCCCATTCTAAAACATCCAAGTTTATATTTGAATTTAATTGCTCTGCCATATAGCGTAGCAAACTACCTTTATCAAATCCATAATCTCCCCCAATTACTATCAGTCTATTGTTTCTGACTTCAGAAAGTAATTTTCCACTTATTTTTGGTGGGATATAATCTTTTGAAAAACCGTTTACATTAATTTTATAGAATAACTCTTGTGGATTGTTATTTATAATAGTTCCCTTAAAATCACGACCTATACCTATGATATTTTTTCCAACTTGAAATGTAGTACTCATTTTAGTAGTTATTTATAGTTCCGTTATTAATGTCTCCCTCTATTTTATTAATATTCTTACCTATATAAGTGGAGTGTTGATTTTCGCTTTTTAACGTCTTCGCTTTTTCTTCACTTTTATTTTCATGAAATTTGATTTCATTTTTCTTTTTGAATTCATGATAATCTCTAAATCCTAAGTATTTTGCAAGTTGATTAATGTAGCTTGGATTAAATTCAATACTCTCTTCTAAGTCCTTTGCTGCTAATTTTATTTTTCGCTGTGCTTCATATAAATATTTGCCATTGAACTTAATTGATGAGTTTATATCATATTCATTAATCTCTTCTGCTAGGAAATCTGAATCTGAGTGTTCTAGCGTTACATCTGCTTTTTTGGCTACCTCATTAAAAAGGCTTTCCAATATTAGTGGTGAGTAATCCATTATGTATATTTTTATGAAAGTAAGGTCTTAGATGTTGATTACTAAAATGTTTTTTATGAATAGATTTCTAAACTTTCTGAACCTTTCAATATCTTTTATCTAGTATACGGTTAGCTCATAAAATAACTGAAGCCCTCTATGATTCTGCACTACGGAAAAATCAGGAAATCTATGGATATATGCAGGAAGAACTCTGCATAGAAGTTAATGGATTATCTATCTATTTGTATTGTCGAAACTCAATAACAATGAGTGTTCTTTGAAATATTTTATTAGGTAGGAAATGTGCGCACTTTACATCCTTTAAGAAAAAATGATAACGGGCTTTCCGAATTAATACCATGAAAATTTTCTTAAACTCATGTAATTCTTACTTAAAATTTTCTAGAACTAAATCATAATTGTCTTCGATAATTAATTGGAATCTTCGGGTTCTAAAATGTTTAAAAACGATGTTTAATTTAAATAAAAAAATTATGTTTTCTATTAAAATAAAAAATGACTTAATGATTAATATGTCTATTACTAACAACATCTTTAATAAGATTAGAGATTTGTTTTCGCCCTCAAAATCTCCTGTAAGGAATCTATCAAGAACTGCTGGTACTACAGGAGAAGGGCAAGATGATCCATCTCCAACTTTACCAGATGATGATTAAATCATTTTACTCAGTTTAATTTACCTAAATGATGGGCTTTTAGCCCATCATTTTTATAGTGCAAAAAAAGTTGCGTATTTTACACCTTGTAATATATATTCATAAACTGTGAATAATCGCTTTTCAACTTTACTTTTATTATTAATTTTTGTGACCTTTTTTCTGTCACAAAAAGTTGTTAGTCAAGAAAAAATGATTGATTGGTACAAAGAAGGTAAAACACTTTACAAAAAGCAAAATTACAATGCCGCAATTGAGGCCTTTAAAAAAGCAAATCAACTGGCTAAAAAGTCCAACGATACTTTATATATAATGAATTCTATAAGTAGAATTGGTTTATGCTATTTAGCAATTGAGAAATATGAATTTTCAGAACTATTCTTCAAAAAATCTCTACGACTCGAAATGCTGAATGGAGATTCAATACGAATAGCTAAGGGCTACAATAATGTTGGGATTACAAAATATTATCTTTCTGAATTAGATAGTTGCCTGTTTTATTATCGTAAAGCATTAGAAATATACAGAGCAAAAAAGAGTCGTGTTTTACCACAATTTATTAAAAACATCGGGCTTGTTTATCGTAAAAAGAGTAATTATGAGGAGGCCTCTAACTACCTTTTTGAATCTGCAAAAATATTCGAAACTCAAAATAATCAAAAAGAATCGGCATCGATATATAGTACTTTAGGAAATATGTATAACGAGTTAGGGTATGATTCTTTGTCTATTCATTATCATAAGTTAGGGTTGAACATAAGGAAGAATTTTAATAATAAATTAGCTTATGCCCAATCTTTAAATAATTTAGCGAATGTTATAAAAAGATCTGTCAGCAAGGATTCTGCTTTGAGTATGTACAAGAGTTCACTTTTAATTACAAAAGATTATAATAGTAAAAGACTCGAGTCCGCTTTACTAAATAATATAGGAGAGATTTATTTAGATTGGGGAGAAATTGAAAAAAGTAAATTTTACCTAAATCAATCGTTAGACTTGAAAAAGAATCTTGGAGATAAATATGGTATTTCTCATACGTTACAAAACCTCTCACGAGTAGCTTTTGAAGAAAAAGAAATTGTAAAGTCTGAAAAATTTATATTAGAAGGATTGTCTATAGCTGAAGAAATAGGAGCTGGAGAAATAATTCTAAAGTATTATGGTCTGTATAGTCAACTCTTGACAGAGGATAAAAGATTTGAAAAAGCTACCAATTACTATGGTCGATACCTTAAATTAAAAGATTCTCTATTAAATTATTATAAACTAAAGGCTTTTTCTGAAGCCGAAGTTAAATATCGAACAGATAATTTAGAAAAACAAGTTGCTTTTTTAAAGCCATTAGAAAAAGAAATTCAATTACTTAATGTAAAAAGCGAAAATCAAGAATCAAAAATAAAACTTCAAAGAGGGGTTACTTTAGCAATCTCTATAGGAGCTTTTCTCCTTTTAATATTGTTTCTTTTGATATGGAGAATTGGAAAACAACGAAAGAAAATTAACAACTTATTAGAAATAAAGAACGAAGAAATAACACATCGAGTTAAGAATAATTTAGAAATTTTAACAGGTATTTTTATCGGACAATCTCGAACAGCTAAGAATCATGAAGTTAAATCTATCTTATTACAAAATCAGCATCGAATTAAAACAATTTCTCATCTTCATAATACCTTATCCAGAGAACCTGAAAGCGATGTTTCCATTAAAATTTACTTTGAAGGTTTGATTGATGATCTTTTATTCAGTTTTAATTTCCCAAAAAAGAATTGTTTACTATATTTTGATGACATTACGTTAAAGGCTGATACTATATTGCATTTAGGGTTATTAATCAATGAATTGATTACAAACGCTATAAAACACGGATTAAAAGATATTACCAACCCTAGATTAGAATTAACATTAAAAAAAATAAAATCTTCAATTGAATTACAAGTAAAGGATAATGGGCTAGGAATCGACAGTCTCAATATAAAAGAAAAAGAATCTTACGGCATGTCTTTAATAAACAAATTAGTAAAACATCAATTGAAAGGAAGTATTACTTATCGATATGATAAAGGAGCTATATTCAACATACAAATACCTATATGAAAATTAAAGTACTTATTGTAGAAGATAATATAATACTAGCCGATGAAATCAAGTTTTCTTTGATTGAAATGGGATATCAGGTGATCGATATTGTTGATAATGGACAAGATGCTATTGATTTAGTTAAAGATAAAGACATTGATATAATCTTGATGGACATCAAATTGAAAGGTGGTATTGATGGGATAGAAACGGCTAAAAAAATTAAAAGCCTCAAGCATGTATTGATTATATTTCTTACAGACCTTAATAAAAAACGTGTATGGGAAAAAGCAAAAGTCACAAATCCATCAGCTTATCTTATTAAACCTTTCAACAAGTTAGAAATAGATGCTGCTTTTCAAATTGCAATAAAAAACACTTCAAAAAAAGAAGCTAACATTGACCCAAAACAAGATATAGGAGATTTAGAATTAACTCCCTTTGAAGCAAATGATCGTATTTATTTAAGAGAAGGGACACGCTTTATCAGAATTTTAAAAGGAGACATTTTATATATTAAAGGAGCTGGTAGTTATTCAGATATATATACAGCTGACAAAAAACATACCTTAACCTATAACCTAACACAAATTAAAAAGAAAATTTCTTTCGAAGAATTAGAGCGAGTCCATAAATCCTATATAATTAATATAAATAAAATTACTGGTTTTGAAGGCAATAGAATCTTTATAGATAAGGTAGAGATTCCAATAGGAGGATTGTACAAAGAAGCTTTTCTGAAAAAAATTAAATTTATTTAATAGATTAGATGTTAAGAATATATTACCTCAAGTAAAAATCCAAATCATTTACATCACCCACTTCCAAAATTTATAACAAACTCCTCAAAACTTAATTTAGACCCTCGAGAAACATCAACTCCTGAGTATAGATTTTTGGAAAAGAATAATTCAATTTCATGGGAAAAACGTGTGCGTTTTCGTATGTTTTTATAAAAGCAAGGAAATTTCAAGCATAAAAAAACGGTTTGTTTGAACACGAACCGTTGACCTTCGGGGTTATGAGACTGATGATTAGGTAACCCAAAAAAACCGCATTTGTTTTAGGAAGAGAAATAAAAAAAGCTTCACATTTCTGTGAAGCTTTTTGTACTCGAGGTGGGAATCGAACCCACACTCCCGAAAGAACTGGATTTTGAATCCAGCGCGTCTACCAATTCCGCCACTCGAGCAATTTTTAAGAATCTCTGAGTTTCCTCAGTTTTTCTTTTCCTGATTTCCAATATTTTTCTCTTTCTCTAGCTTCAACTCTTGTTTTAACTTGTTCAAAGAATAGAAGAACATAAGGTAAATAAGGTTTTGTTGTTTTTTCATAACCCTTGTTATGTCTATCTATTCTAGATGGCAAATCAGATGTCAAACCTACATAAATATAATTTCTTTTTAAATTAGAAATAGCATATACATAGAACATAATATCTTTTTTAGCATTTTCCAATTACGCCCTGTCTGCCGATAGGCAAGCACTCGAGCAATTCTAGGACTGCAAATCTAAAAAATATTTTAGGATTGTAGCAATTAATCTGTATAACTCATCAAATAATTTTATTTTTGTTGTTTAGAACAACACAAACCTAATTAATACACAACTAAATGTCACAAGACCAATTGCCTGCGAAGCTTTTTGCATGTACTCAAAGTACTGAATTAGCTGAAAAAATTGCAAAAGAATACGGAGCAGAATTAGGAAAAGTAAAAACAACACATTTTAGCGATGGCGAGTTTCAGCCGGCTTTTGAAGAATCTGTAAGAGGACGTAGAGTCTTTATTATTGGATCTACATTTCCTACTTCAGATAATTTAATGCAAATGTTATTAATGTTAGATGCAGCCAAAAGAGCGTCAGCTAGACACATTACTGCAGTAATGCCATATTTTGGATGGGCTCGTCAGGACAGAAAAGATCAACCAAGAGTTGCTATTGGAGCAAAACTAGTTGCCAACTTGTTGCAAGCAGCTGGAGCTACTAGAATTATGACCATGGATTTGCATGCCGATCAGATTCAAGGATTTTTTGAAAAGCCAGTAGATCATTTATATGCTTCTACCATTTTTATGTCGTACATCCACGATTTAAAATTGGATAATTTGACGATTGCTTCACCAGATATGGGTGGTTCTAAAAGAGCATATGCTTATTCTAAGTATCTAATGTCTGATGTGGTTATCTGTTACAAACAACGTAAAAAGGCAAATGTAATTGGTCATATGGAACTGATAGGTGAGGTAAAAGGAAAGAATGTAATCTTAGTGGATGATATGATTGACACTGGAGGAACACTGACCAGAGCAGCAGATTTGATGATGGAAAGAGGAGCCCTAAGTGTACGTGCAATCTGTACGCATCCGATACTTTCTGGAGGTGCTTATGAGAAGATTCAGAACTCTAAATTAACAGAGTTAATTGTCTCTGATACTATTCCTTTAAAGCAACAAATTTCTAAGATAAAAGTAGTATCTTGCGCGCCCTTATTCGCTGATGTTATGAACAAAGTTCAGCACAATACATCGATAAGTGACCAATTTTTAATGTAAATAAATTTTAAGTAAAAAAGTAATGAAATCAATTACAATCAAAGGATCAAAAAGAGAAAGCGTGGGCAAGGTAGCTACCAAAGCCTTACGTAATGCTGGTATGGTTCCCTGCGTTATATACGGAGGAGATAAGCCAGTTCATTTTTCTGCAGAAGAAAAAGCATTCAAAAACTTGGTGTATACTCCTAATGTATATACTGCAGCAATTGAAGTTGACGGACAGAAAATTGCAGCTATTTTGCAAGATATTCAGTTTCACCCAGTATCAGATAAGATTTTACATGTAGATTTTTATCAGTTATTTGATGACAAAGAAGTAACAATGAACATTCCTGTAAGATTAGTAGGAACTTCTCCAGGAGTCTTAAATGGAGGATCTTTACGTTTTACAAATCGTAAATTAAAAATAAAAGCAGTTCCTGCAAACTTGCCAGATTTTGTAAATGCAGATATTTCTAAGTTGAAAATCGGAAATAAACTATTTGTAACTGAGTTATTTAATGACGAATATACATTTATGCACCCAGACAATACGGTAGTTGTTCAAGTTAGAACTTCTCGTAATGCTGTGGCTGATGAAATTGAAGCAGCTGATGAAGCAGCGGCTGAAGCATCTTCAGAAGCATCTTCAGAAACAGTTGATGAAGCTACTGCTGAAGCATAATTATAAAATAAATTTGAAATAAAAGCGCTACAATTGTAGCGCTTTTTTATTTTCCTATTTTTGCACAATGAAACTCCTTAAATTCTTTTCTAAGAAGCCAAAAGAAAATAAAGAAGACATCATGAAAAAGTTTTTAATTGTTGGACTTGGTAATATTGGCGAAAAGTATGCAAATACTCGTCACAATATTGGTTTTCAAATTCTTGATGAACTGGCTAAAGATCATGAAGCAAAATTTGAAACTGAAAAACTAGGTGATGTTGCTAGTTTCCGATTTAAAGGGAGAACCTTTGTTTTATTGAAGCCAAGCACTTATATGAATTTAAGTGGTAAAGCTGTGAAGTACTGGATGGATAAAGAAAAAATTCCATTAGTGAATGTGCTTATCGTAACAGATGATGTCAATATTGATTTTGGATCTATCAGAATTAAAACTAAAGGGAGTGCTGGAGGCCACAATGGGTTAAAAGATATTGAGGCAAAATTGGGTAATCAACAATACGCTCGTTTTCGATTTGGAGTGGGGGGTAATTTCCCAAAAGGGCGTCAAGTTGATTATGTTTTAGGAGAATGGAACAAAGAAGAAGAAAGTCAACTCATAGAGCGAATTCCAATGTCAGCAAAAGCAATCACCTCTTTTGGGACAGATGGGCTTAACAATACCATGAATAATTTTAATGGGAAGTAACTTTATTATAAGATAATATAGAAATGCTATAATTGGTATATTGATTGAAATTAAATACGAACTATAACACCCACAGAATTGTATTTGATTTTAAAAAACTATTCATGGTTTTTAATCATATCAAGTGTTTTAATAAGTGCATTTTCACTGGAAGTTAGATGATCAGGTTTGATCCCTTTGCCTTGCCAACCTTCACCTTTCTCGGTATTAAAAGATGTATATATAGAGTTCACAAAATAAAACTTGTAAGGTAATTTAAAAGCGTCTACTCTGTATCCACCTCCACCAGTTGTTTCGCCAATAATTAAAGCTCTTTTTCTTTCTTTTAAGTTATAGACAAAGGCCTCTGCAGCTGAAAAAGTTTTTTTGCTTGTTAAAACATATAGTGGTTTGTTAGCATAAAATTTACTTAAGTTATTTTTAGAGCTATCAAAAAAATAGGAAAGTAAATTTTCAGTAGCTTTTCCATCACCACCACCAGAATACCTCAAGTCAATTATTACAACGTTTACATTTTTAAGTTCAGAAAAGATTTTTGCTGTAGCATTATTTGTTTTTCTATCGTCTGAAAACCTACTGATGTTAATATACCCGATATTATTTTTCAATATTTTTGAATTAATATATTTTTTGTCATTTAAATCGCTATTAGAGTGCTCGCTTAAAATATTATTAGATTGTATATCATTTTTGTTTGTATGTAGCTCAGCTGAAGAATTATCATTGTTTTTATGTGATTTGTTTAAAGAAAGCCTGTCATTAATTCCAAATCGACTAATTACTTCATTAATTCTACTAGGAGGAATTACTTGTAGATGTTTGTCTTTGGTAAACTGAATTAAATCCTTTGTTAAGACATCTGCCAATAAATCACCTTGAGTGATAGAGTCATACTTACCGCTTTCCATCAGTTGCACCAGTTTGTTGGAAAAGATAGGACGCTCTTTTTTGATGACATAGTTTTTTGAGATTTCATAAGATATTCCTTTAATTAGTTTTCGAATTTCTTTCCTAGTTAAATTATTTTTTAATGCATAATCTACAGGCTTGTGAGATTTTTTAATCCCCATAGCTAGAATATTATTTCTTTTGCTTAAACTTAAATTAACTTTAATCCAAGAGCCATTATTTTCTTTAGTGTAAATTGAGATATAATTCTTTGTTTCATAAGAAATTGAATAAGGAATATAACCTCTAACATTTTTTGACATCCCGATTAACATGGTTAAATGGTCATCCCATTCTCCATTTTTATCATATTTTTTTAATTCTTTCTTGGAATTTGTATTAGTAGCTTTGAACCACTCTTTTGCAAAATTTCCCATTCTGCTATTGGGAAATTTGAATTGTGATTGTTTAGTTTCTTGCCCTAAAGCGTAAGTAGAAAGTAATACTAGAAATGAAAACAGTACAAGTTTTACCTTTATCATAAAATTAGTTTTTATAAAATATTTGCATCAAACTTAATTGAATTTATAGCATAATTTTTTCCATTGTCACAAATGGAATATTTTTGCCACGAAAGACATTTTTGCAAATAGACTATTTTATTTAGTTAAACATGTAATGGGATATTTATTGAGTTCTAAGGCATAAGGGAGAACTTGATTTTTTATGTATATTAGTTAAATGGTGAAAAAAATAACACAAATTTTAACTATGCTCTACCCTTATACAAGAGGTCTTATTTCGGAAATAAAAACAGTATTTATAATATGCATTCTTGCAGCAACTACTGTTTTTGTATTATCTCCTTCTTTATATCAAATACTTTCATTGAAAGAATTACTAGGTTTCTTGATAGTAGCACTATTAACGATAGTAATTAATTTGTTAAGCTCTTTGGTGTTTTTTAGAAACTTTATTGAAGAAAAAAATTGGACAGTTTGGAAAGAGATATTGAAATCGATGTTTTACTTGTTTACAATTACTATAGCATTGTTGTACTATGTGTCAATTGTTAGTATTCACATTCAGTTTAAAACAGTCTTACAATATGTCTATTATGCATTTTTATTTACAATTGTTCCAATTAGTTTAAGAATTAACACCATAAATTTTTGGCTACTTAAAAAGCAATTGGCTCAAGCTGAGAGTCTTAATTCTATCATAAAAGACACTGTAAACAAGAGGAGTAATAAAATAATTATAATTAAGTCTAATCTAGTAAATGAAAGAATTAAAACATCGGAAGAAGAGTTGTTGTTTATAAAAGCAGATCAAAATTATATAAAGATAGCAACATTAGAAAAGCAAGAAATAGATAAAAAACTCCTTAGAATATCACTTGTAAAAGCAATAGAACAAATTAAGAGCAAGCAGATTGTTCGTTGTCATAGATCTTATTTAGTAAATCTTAAGCATATAAAAAAAACAAAAGGAAATTCTCAAGGACTAAAATTAATTTTAAATTATTGTGATGAAGAAATTCCTGTTTCTAGAAAACACAAAAGCGAGTTAATTAAACAACTTTCTCTATTTAATGAGCGTTAATTTAGAAGTCTTAATTATCACCTGCAAACCACTCAGCAAAAGAAGTCTCGGTTTCCTGAAGTTTGACAGAGAATAATTTGATATTATTTGGTAGTCTATTTTTAATCTTTTCGGCAAAATCAATTACCATCATTTCACTGGTTGGTTGATAGTCTACTAAAAGAACATGGTGACCTCTATCACTTAGCTCTTTTGCCAATTCAACATGAGGCGTATTTTTGTTAAATACAGTAGCATGATCAAATTGATCTACAATTTCTTCTTTTACAATTTTCTTTAGATCAGAGAAGTCTATGACCATTCCGAATTTTACATTCGAATTGTCTTGTATCGGTTGTCCAATCACAGTTACAGAAAGCTTATAGCTATGACCGTGAACATTTCTACATTTTCCATCATACCCGTAAAGAGCATGACCTGTTTCAAAATTAAACTGCTTGGTAATTCTAATATTACTCATCTTAATTGTAAACTTTTGTCAAAATTAACCCTTTTCCACTAGGGGTAAAAACTTTCGTCGAAATTTGATCATTAAAGGAAACCCACGAGCAACAATCCATAGAAGAAAGGTATACCAGATTCCGTATAATTGATAATCAAACTGATCGAAGATAAGCAATGAAGGAATAAAAACGAATGTTGTAGATATTAAAAGTAAATTTCGGAGGTAAGCGGTTTCTCCCATCCCTTTAAACATTCCGTCAAAAATAAAAGTAATTGCACATAAGGGTTGCATGATTAAGATGATCCAAAAAACTTCATTAAATCGATTTAATACGGAGCTTTCTTTAATGAAGATTTCTCCAATATAATCGTACAATATAAAACCAACGCTAGTTAATATCAAGCCAGTGATTAATCCACAAATTAGCAGCCGATTTCCTAACTTAATAAGCGTGTCATATTCTTTTGCTCCTAATAATCGTCCAGATATAATGTTTCCTGAACTTGAATATCCATCCACCATAAAAGCACCAAAATACCAAAGCTGAATTCCTATTCCATAAGCAGCTAAAGAATCTATTCCATAACTAGTAGCCATATAGACTGCAAAAATTAAAGCAGCATTTAAAGCAATTGTTCTTAAAAAAAGATCTAAGACCATTTTAACAAGCCTAGGAATTTCTTTATTGAAAGGGGTAACAATTTTAAGTTTTATGGATGTGGTTTTTAGCAATAGAACAGCAGCAACTACAGCCATTGTAACTTGTGAAATAACACTTGCATAAGCGGCTCCTTGTATATTCATGGCAGGAATCCAACCTTCTACGCCATAGACAAAAAGAATGTCTAAAATGATATTTAAAAGAGCGCCTATCATTGCAATGATCATTGGATATATAGTATTTTGTAGACCTCTAAATGTTCCAAAGATTGCAAAAACAAAAAGGGTAAAAGGAAATCCAAAGATTCGAATTTTATAGTATTCGATAGCATAGGATAAAATAGGTCCCTCAGCACCAAAGGCTTTGAAAATAGTTTCGGCAAAAGGATAGGTCACTAAGAGAATTAGAATACTTATACTTACTACAATAAGTGTTGCTTGAGCAGGAAGTGTTTTTATTTCATCTAATTTATTTGCCCCTAAATATTGAGAAACGATTGAGGAAATAGCACTCCTAATTTGTGCAAAGACCCATATTAACATCGATAAAAAAGAGCCTACAATGGCGATGGCGCCTAAGCTTTCCTTGGCATTGAAATCGATATGACCGATGATAGCAGTATCAGTAATTGAGATTAAAGGCTCTGCAATTCCGGCAATTAATGCAGGGATAGCTAATGCGTTAATTCGTTTAAAACTAATATCTGTTTTCAAAGGAAAAGAGTTCAGAGACAAAGGTACAATACGATTCTAGTTTACAAATGGAGAAAAGTTTAAAAAAATGTACCTTTGTAGCGAAATTATCAACAGTTTACACCAATCAAATCATTGAGAAAAATGAATCATATTTTAGTTCCTATCGGTTCCACACAGAATGCCTCAAACACATTACAATACGCCATTGATTTTGCTTCTGAAGTAAATGCAAAGGTTTTTGTATTTAGAGCATATAAAGTAATTTCTAAAGCAGGAACTATTATTAATGTAGACGATATTGTTGCTAGAGAAACAAATCTATATATTCAGACTATCATTAAATCTGTTGACACCAAAGATGTTGATGTAAAAATGATTTCTGCAAAAGGGGGGACTGTAGATAGTATTAATGCGGTAAACAATGAATTAGGAATAGATTTAATTGTTGTTGGACCAAGAAGTAATTCTATTAAAGAAGAGGTTTTCTTAGGAAGTACTTCTGGAAGTATTGTAAAACAAACAGAAATACCTGTATTAATTGTCCCTGAACAATATAAATTCAAAGCATTTAATGTGGCATTGGCTGCTTTTAAATCAGGAAAATTGAACAAAAAAAGAATGTTAACTCCTCTTCATGATATTATAAAAGCATTCAACACAAAGGTAAATTTACTTCTAGTAAAAACTCCTGATTATAAGGAAGAGGATTTAGTAGTAGATGATGCATTAAAAGCAATACAAAATACTTTAACAATAACTGAGAATGTAACTACTTTTCAAGGAGTTTTAGAGCATTTCCAATCTAACAACCCAGATCTTTTATGTGTATTTAGACGTAAAAGAGGTTTTTTCAAGAAACTTTGGGAAAAGAATACTGTCTTAAAATCTGAATTCCACACAACCATCCCTTTATTGGTTCTTTGCGGAAGACAATAACAAACAGTTTTTGGGGCATTAGCTCAGTTGGCTAGAGCGCTACGCTGGCAGCGTAGAGGTCATCGGTTCGACTCCGATATGCTCCACTAGTCATAGCAAGGGTTTCAGAGGTTTTCTTTGAAACCTTTTTTAGTGATGGTGGAGTGTGGTGGTGGGTTTTTGTGTTTTAATTGTAAGAATTAATTATTCACGGCTTGGCAACAGTTTTTATTTTCCTTTTTTCGCCATAAATTCAACACACAATTTCTGATTCGATTTGTCTTTGAAAAAGTCTGATTCTTCATAATTCATATATTGTAATGCAAAGCCAGCTTCTTGCTTTTTTAAACTTTCTATGACATTCTTATAGGTTTTAGTTGAAACAGGTAGATAAACACCGTAACCTGATTCAGATGCTTTAGTTTTCAGAGTAAAAATTGCTTGAAATCCTTCAAATCCTTTAGTTGTGATTTGATAAACTCCTGAATTTATATTTTTAAACACAGATTGTTTTGACCAAAATCCTATTGGATAAATTTCTTTTTCTGGATTGTTTAATTGTTCTCGAATCACATCGAATGTTTTACTTAAAATTAATGGATAGCCATATTTTTCAAATGCCATAAAATATGCTGACTTTAGAAGAGCAATTTCAAATTTTTTATACTCTACTCTTGTTGCAGGGAATTGGATGTTTGTAATGTCTCCATCTCCTGTTTTAGATACATATTCTTTTAAAGTTCCTGGATTGTTAACCTTTTTTAAATGAGTTATTGTCATCTTTCCGTTTTCATCAACATTAACTGTTCCTTGAACTTTAGTTCCTTTATGAGTGACAGTTGCTTTTGAGTTAGTATTTGGTAAAAATGAATGTAAATCTATTTCGTTCAGATATTCGGTCAGATGATAGTCGATTTGATAGCCAAATTCATTATTACATTTCTTACAAGACAAAGAATTAGCAGTTCCTCCCAAAGATTTTGGTGGTGCGTCCTCAAGAGTTAGAAAATTTTCCTTTGTGGTGTCAAGTGCATCCTCTGAAAATTGTTTCATACAAACGGGACAAATAAATGTCCTATCGTATCTCAGTTCAAAATCTAACAAGCCTTCTTCAGCCAATGAACTTAATTGACCAGAAAATTTGTTGAATAATGTTTCTCTTTTCTTCTTGGATGATGCCATTTTCTCAAATTGTTGCCAACGTCTCGGCTATGCCCAGTAAGGGGTTTTGAAGCACAACTTTTTCGAGTTGCACTGAGCCAAAGCGTTGTGTTTTGTTTTTAATTTATTCATTTCTTAAAAGCCAAATCAACGATTTGGCGGACTTTCTATGAAAACCAATCTTTCAATTTAGCAATGAACCCCTTATTGGGTATAGCCATTGTTTTACGCTGGCTTTTCTTCCGCAAACTTGCTAGCGTTGGCAAAGGCATACTCTTTTACAGTTTTGGTTTAGCGTTGGCTCATTACAATTTTCCGTTAATCAATTCTACTAACTCAGATTTATAGTCCAAGTAATTATTTGATACAATAAATTCTTTTAGTCTGGGATGAGTTTCAACTACATTCATAGTTCCCTTTATTGTTGAAGGTTTATCAGTTAAGACAATTACCTTATCACATAAATAAATTAACGTCTCAATGTCGTGTGAAACCAACAAAAGGGTAGAATTAACTTTAGATATTTCTTTACTCCAATATTCTAAAATATTCCATTTGTTTGCTAAGTCAAGTTCCGTTAATGGTTCATCCGCAATGAATAAATCAGGCTTACTCACAATTGCTGTGGCGAGTAGTGCCCTCTGTGATTCTCCACCTGACATTTGAGTTGGGAATGAGTATTTATTATTTTCTAAACCTAATTCCTCAAGTGTATTTTTTATAATATCTTGATTATTTGAGTAAACTTCTAAATTCTTTATAAGGGAAAACCAAGGTAATAACCCTTCTGACTGTGGCATGTATGCAATAGATAGGCCCTTCTTTAAACTTACCTTCGATGAGTCTTCTTTTCCTGAATGAATCTTCAACAAGTATTTCAATAATGTAGTTTTACCACAACCAGAAGGTCCAGTTATCCCAATCCGTTCATTACTATTCAGAGATAAATCTAGACTAGAAATCAGTTCTGTTGCTCCTATTTCTATTTTAAGGCTATTTATGTCTATTAGAGAATTACTCATTAATTCATTTTAATAATTGGGTTAAAACTCTTATTGTTTTTGAATAAGGTTTTTATAATAAACCTCCATAAGTGTGCAGAAGTAAATCCTAAAATTCCAAAAATGAGCAAATTGTAATGTACCATTTCCCAGTTGTTTAGCTCATAACCAAGAATTAACTTATACCCTAAACCACCAGACCAAAACCCTTGAGTATATGTTCCAACCCATTCTCCTGCGACCACAGCTAACCAAGCAATTCCAATAGCAATTTCAATTCCATTTAGAAAACCGCTAAAAAGCTTAGGAAATGTATACAATCTAAAATATTTATAACCAATAATGTTTGCTCCAGAAAGCATAAGTTCCGAATCATCAAACTTTTTGTTTAATGCAGTTCTAACTGTAATCCATACTGGGAACATTACAGCCCAAGCAATCAATCCAATTTTACCAAATTCATTAATGCCAATATTCATTTGAATAACAGGTACTAAACCAATAATTGGTATAGCTCTTAAGAAATCATTGATAATTTTTGAAGGCTTTTTTGAATACTTATAGCTACCTAAAATCGCAAAAAATAATCCTAGGACACAACCAATTGATAAACCAATTAACCATCTTAGCGAACTTAGAAAAATATCATAAAATTGAATTAGGCTATCCATAAAATCTTTTAGGTCTACGTTCGTTTAGAAATATTGAGAATAAAAGAATTAAAGAAAATAGCCCAATAGCACCAGAATATAATAACCCTAATGTTGTATAGTCTGGTTTATTGTGAGAATAACCAATCAATATTATGAAAATTGAAATCCCAAGACCAGATAAAAATTGGACTCCAGTTAATACTGTCCAATAGCCATTAAGGATTTTATTAGTTTTTCTATCTAATCTTGTATTATGGAAAAACCAAATTAGTGCACATAAATAAAGTGCTAAAGAAAAAATTCCAGTCCAAACAAACGAAGACAAATCATTTCCTTCAAATAAATGGTCAGAATTACTTAACCTGTTTTCTAGCAAAACAAAGAAAACAGCAATAAGTAATCTAATAACTACATCAATAATAACTTCTCTTTTTTTATTTTGTTTATAAATATTTTTGCCGAAAACAGGACTTATTAGTACTCCATATTCTAATGAGTTCATTGTGTAAATTGCTTTTGAAAAATTCACAGTAAAGCCAAATAATAGAAGTATTATAGAACAATCAAAAATCCTGTCAATTAAATTAAAATTCTCCAAATAATATTGAGAAGAATCCAAAAGAGCACGACTATTTGCTGTGTATATCTTATTAAAAAAACGTATGAATGTAAAAATAAAATATCCACTAAGGATAAGATAGACTATTCCAAGTACGGGAAGAATGCCATGTTGTTTATATTCTTCTTTTAAACCATATTTCAGAACCTTAGATGATTTATATACGTAACGTAAAAGAACTAAAATACTTACAACTTGTAAGACTTTTATTTCTATAGAAACGTATAAATACCAATTTGTTATTTCATTCATTTGTTATCATTCTAATATGTGTAGCCAGCTTTTGAAAAGCTATTTAAAAAAGAATCAAAATCACTATTTTGATTTAGTTCAAATTGCTCCAGTCCATTTCTGTCAATTGAATAACCTCCAACTTTAGTTGAACCATCATAACCAACAACATTCACAACTGATAATAAGTCTAATAAAAAACTAGAATTTTCCCTACCTGTTAATACTAAGTTAGCAGTTGGGAAAATTGTTCTTACTGTAACAATTGCTTTTATTAAGTCTATATTTTTCACTATTTCTGTCTGGCATTCTGCATCTTGACCTGTGCTAAGTTGTAATCGGGGAAATGAAAAACGTAATCGAACATTAGGATATTTTTTCTCTAAGTTTAGAGCGTGTTCAATCATTGCTAACGTATCTTCTTTCCAGAATCCTACACCATAAAGGACACCAAGTCCAACTTCTTCAAATCCTGCATTTATGGCTCTTTCTAAACTATTATACCTGTATTCAAAATCTCCCTTATATTCAATGTTAGTATGAAGTTTGTTATAGCGTCTTTTATTATATGTTTCCTGAAACACGGTAACAGATTTAGCTCCCGATTTTTTGAGAATAACATATTCTTCTTGGTCGAGAGTAGCTACTTCAATTCCTAACCATTTAGGATTTACGGAATTTTTGATTGCAGAAATGTTTTGGGTTAACATTTCTATATATTTATCGTGGCGATAATCTCCTGCTAAAACCAAGACATTTTTAACATCTCTTTCTTTTAAGAATTCAGCCTCTTTAATTGATTGATTTGGGCTGAGAGTTTTTCGTGCTAATCCTTTGTTTGAAATTCTGTAACCACAATAAGGACAATCTGCTAAACAGATATTTGAAACATATATTGGATTAAAAAGTGCTCTTCTATTTGCGAATATAGCTTTTGTGATTTGTTCAGCTTTTTCTCTAAGTTTTTCAAAATCAGTGCTATTTGAATTTAATATTGATAAAGCAACTTCTATTTTAGAGTTTAAATATACTTTATTATTGGTTATCATTATTTGCTGATTTAAAGCTATGATTGAAATAATGATTTACGTCATTTAGATTTAATTTTCTTGAATTTCCTTCGCTATCTTTTGGTGTATAACCTAGGTCGTAAAGTGTCTGGGCTTCTAGAATAAGTATATTCTTCATATTTTCATAATCATATTTCATTTCAAAATTTACTTTATCCCATAATTTGTTCATTGAAGATTCATTTGTAGGGAATGTCTCAAGTACAACAGTTCTAGCATTTGGATTTTTTTTGAGCTCTTGACAAGCATCTTCGATTGAGTTTACAAATCGTTTGATTGCTTCACCTTTCTTCTCTAGTATTTCAGGTTTAGTAACAATATATAATCTCATTGTATATATATCTGAATCTCGATTTACTTCTAATTCTGAATTTTGGTCAGCAATGATTGTCCCAAATGGTTCCCAAATTACTGTTGATTTAGCACTTCCAGTTTTCATTGAATTTGGTACATCGGGTGGCTTCACATTTAGTTGATTTACATCTTTCAGACTTTGATTAGGAAAATGTTTTTGCATAAATCTGTAATAGTATAATTCTGAAATTGTCCCTTTCACTAATGCCGTTGGTTCTAATGGAAGTTGCATAGTAGAATCAATACTATTTTTTTTATTTATTAATGCGAGCAAATCATTAGATTCAATATAACTCCCAAGAATTATTAGATTCTCTTTTTTAAAAGCAGCCATTGCTAAAGGTGTTGTTGCAACAAGTCCTATATCTGCAGAACCAGAAATTACAGCATTCATAGAAGCTAATCCTGTTTGAACATCAAATGACCTAACATTCAATTTATTTTTACTGTAGAGACTATCCTTTTGAGCGACTATTGAAGGTGCCATCCACCAAACAACGCTTGCGTCAGCAAGTGTAATTGTATTGGAATTGTCTTGGCAAGAAGTCAATGTGGTGAGACCAACTAGAAGTATTAATATTATTCGTTTCATATTTTTATTATTTTTATCTAAATGTAAAAAAATTAAAACTAATAAGACCTTTATGTCTAAGAAACCTATTCCTCTATCTTATTACCCCCACCCTAAAGCTTATTTATGTTGTGAGTAATTTTCCTATTCTTAAGATGATTACTCAAAAACCCTCATTGTAAGCCCTCTAGCTACAATTTCTGCATCAACATAATGTTTATAAAGCACTTTCATACTTCCGTGTGAACTCAGTTCAATCATATCTTTTCCAGTAGCTTTATTTAAATATGATAAATATGTTTTTCTAAGAATCTTAAATTTCTTGGGCTCTACATTGGGGAATGCTTGTCTGTAATAATGACTAAAACCTTTTGATAATGCTGTCATCATTGTTTTATGCTTTACTGTTCGGTTTGGTTCAAGAATGAATAATTTACTGTCTTTTAAATCTTTATAGCCAAGTTCATATAACAAATCAAGTAAGTCTGGACCAACTGGAATGAATTTTTTCTTAAACTTTATACCAGTTATTCGTTCTACCTTCAGATTATCAACCACCAACATTAAACAATCGTTTTTTCTACTGTAATAGATGTCATTCCAAGATAATGTCACTAATTCCTCCCTTCTAAGCCCTGTATAAAGTTCAAGTTTCAATCCACTTTTTAGGTAAGATTTATAATGATTCTTCACTTCTTGTCTTTTCCCACCTAATTGATGATATGGTGTTTTGTTATCAATAGCATTTAAAACTGCTTCAAACTCTTCTTTGGTGATTGCATTTGTATTATATACTGGAATCTTAAGCTTTACTCTTTTAAATGGATTTCTTATTAAGATGCCTACATCATTTATCATATAATTGATAAAGCAATTGATAAGTTTTAGCTTTGATTGAATAGTAGCGTCTGCATAATGTTCTTTTACGTGTTTATACCAATATCCAACGTGATTATCATCCAAATCTTTAACGTTTAAACTCTCAACATTCACTCTATTTTCCCTTAAAACATCGATAAGTTGCTGAGTTGTAGATTGGAGGTTATAAATATGGTCATTTGTTAAATCTTGTTTTAAATGTTCTGGCACATCAATACCATTCTTGAACTTCATAAACATATTAGCAGCATCTAAAATTGATATTTCATCTATATTTATTTTAGATTTTATAATGTTGTTTAAAACTCCATTTTTGACATCCTTTTTAAATTGGATTGCTGAAGTTAGAGCGTTATCATAGTTCTTTGTTTTAAACATTTTGGTTTTCCGCACACCATTGTATGAAACTAAAGATTTATAATGTTGATAGTTATGATGACTGCATAGAGCATTGTGATAGTTATACTGCTTTTTACACTTGGTGCAATATATTCTTAGACCATAACCGTTCTTCTTGATTTTCAACTTCATTACTTGATAAATTTATTTTTCTGATTAGCAATTCTTTTTACTTTACGGTGCTGTGGATAGATGATTGACATTGCTTTGACCATTCCTTTATTAGAGTTGTTTGCTTCATATATCTCAAACCAATTATTGGGATATGTTATCATTAGTTGTTCAACTATAGATTGCTGTTGCTTCATTTGGAAAATAAATTCATTAGCGACATTCCTATTACCAATTTGAATAATAGGAATGTTGTTTTTAATCAGCCATTTTTTGGCTGACCTCATATCTTTTAGATTAAGTGTTTTCATAATCTGTTCTAATGTCAAATATTTTGCAATTTGCATCATATCATGTTTAACCTTTATTTTCAGCATAGGTATGCTGCCTCAGGATTTGCCTAAGCTTTGTTACTTCTTCAAATGGTGGTTAAACATGACTTTGTACTACTATACGCTTAAATAGAGGTTACTTATTTCTTGCTCACGTATTCCAAGATAAATTTTAGTTGTGCTTACACTGGAATGATTGAACAATTGCGATAATAATAGTAATGCTTGGTCGCTATATTTATTCATCTCCCAAACTCTGCGACCTAAAGTTTTTCTCATAAAATGGCTAGAGTATTGACCACGAATTCCATACTTACTAAAAATCTCTTTTAGTTTGGTGTTCACGTGTTGAATCGAAATAGGTTTTACCCCAAATCGATTGACAAACATATATTGCTCTTCTTCAGCATTCATCTTAACAAATAATCGTTGTATGATTTCTTGTAATTCTGGATTCAATGTAATCTTTCTTGTTTTACCTGTTTTCTTTTCTACAATCGTAATTGACTCTTGATTTAAAATTTCATTCCATCTTAATTGGAGTAAATCTGAAATCCTTAGACCAATATAAGAACCAGTTGCAATCAATAGAACAAATTTCAATTCTCCATCTCTTTCTAGTTTTAATACTAATGATTGCATTTTCTCCCATTCTAAAAAATCCGATGTTGTCTTCTGTCCTTTTAAACTCATAATTTTATTGTATTAACCTTCACTTTTACCTCTTTTTTAAGGTTTGTGAAGGTGGTTAATTTATCATCTTCACTAAAGCCTTGATTTCATTGGCTTTGTGGCTTATCTTTCACTTATTACTAAAAGTGAAGGATAATACAAGGATAACAGGACTTCAAGGAATACACCAGTCTTTTTTAAATTATTTTCCTTGGAAAAACCCGTCCTTATTGACTTTATGCAATTTTCAACTATTTCAGTTTAGAGCATAAAAAGACTCAGCATTATATTTTTTAATAAATGCAAATACATCTAATTAATTAAGTGAAATCAGATAGCAATTTTCTTTATTACTACAAAACTACTACTAATATTCTGTAATCTCAAGTAAAAATTTTCATAACTATCTGATTATCAAAATATAAAACAATATTTACAAATACTATTTTATATTTATAGATGTAAAAAATTAATCCTCTAATTGTCAGTGATTTGTAAAAAATAGCTAAAAATGAAAAAAATGTGATTTTTTTTCATCCTTGATGTTTTTTTGACCAAAATCTGTCTTTTCTCCTTGTCTGGACTATTTATCTCTAAAGAGATGAATGAAAAAGAAAAAAGGAATTAATGTGCTATCGTTATTTGATGGTGTTTCGATAGCACAACAAGCATTAGAAGAGTTAAACATACCCATTAATAATTACTTCGCTTCTGAGATAGATAAGAATGCAACTAAAGTAACAAATCATCATTTTCCTAATACAATACAGCTTGGCGATGTTAGAAATATCAGTGGAGAGGATTTACCACCAATCCAAATTTTAATTTTTGGTTCACCATGTCAAAGCCTTTCAATATTGAAATTTCAAAGGCAGGGGCTCAGCTCAGAAGATTCAGGATTATTCTATGAGGCTCTTCGTTTATTAAAAGAAATTAAACCAACATATTTTTTAATGGAAAATGTAGGCTCAATGAGTCAAACTGATAGAGGTACCATAACCAAATTATTAGGAGCTGAAGGGATATCAATTAATTCAAATCTTGTTTCTGGGCAGAACCGTAATAGAATATACTGGACCAATATCCCAGGGGTACGAGTGCCAAATGATAAAGAAATCCTATTGAAAAATATTATTGTTGATGGTTATGTTGACCGTAATAAATCTAATTGTGTACTGACTAAAAATGTTTCACATACAAAAAAGGGTCTAATTCGATATTTAACTAAGTCGATTGGTCAAGTGGTGTTTCTTGATAAGGATTTTACAGCATTACCAAAAAAAGAAAAGTTGAAGCAAGTTGAATCAATAGATGACCAAACAGCTAAATCTATCTTCAGATTATTTACCGTTGAAGAATTGGAAAAACTACAGACACTTCCTGTTGGATATGTAAGTAGCCTTTTGAAGAAAACACCTTGCACTCATGCCATTGGAAATGGCTTCACCTTAGAGGTAATTAAAAGCATTCTAGCGAATGCAAAATTCTAATTGAAGATTATGATTAATAAATAAAATACTATGGAATTAAAGAATATAAATGACCAACTAAAGTTGAAGACATTAGAACTTAGGATTGAAAAAGATTATAAAGAGAAACAAAAAATAAGAAATCAAATTCAAGTATTGAATTTCAAGAAAGAGATTGAGGTTATTAAAGATAAAATCAAAAAAATATGTTGAACTCTTTACTTTGGAATTTTGCTTTTCTCTTTTTGAATGGTGGTGTTTGTAAAAACACACCACCTTCAATAAGAGTGCTATTATACTTATATAGTATGTAGTAGGGTAACCATACCAATAGTGAGTATGTTTTTAAAACCTATTTCAATAAAAACTTAGTATTATTTTAAGATTACTATTTACTTTTTTCTTGGGTTTATTTATATTGTATTTGAAGTTGGGAAGTGATTCGACCAAACTTCAATAACAAGAAGAATCATTAATAATTAAATAAAAGTGAAAAGAAAAGCAAATGGAAAAATTCCAAACAAAAAAGTAATTAGAAAAGAAAACAAAGCTGGTGACTTCACCACCGTAGATTATAAAATCTTAAGAAATAAGAATCTTACTTCAAATGCAAAAATATTGCTGATAGAAATTCTATCAGATACTGATAAGTTTCAATTTAGCGAAACTCTATTTCTAAAAAGAATGAATATTGCTAAGTCTGTATATTATAATGCAATCAACAACTTAATTGAAAATGGATACCTAAGAAAGTCTAAAATTAAAAATACTCAATACAACTATTATACTGTATCTGAATATGGTAATCTTAATTCAAATGAATTTTCAGAAGAAAAAGAAAAGGATGAAGAACCTAGTGATTTAGAAAAAAAGTTACAAGAGTTTTTATTGCCATATATAAAGTTTATTTCTAAAGATGTTATAGCACTATACCATATTTTAATAGGTAAAAATGAAGATTTTTATTCAATTAAATCAGCTTTAGACAAAGCTATAACAAAGGAGAAAAAAAAGTACTTCAAACAAGAGGAAGAAGCTATAATGAATAGCTCATATAACCCTAAGACTAAAGTTTTAGCAGTTAAGTTGTTAAAAGAGGAAATCTTTGACAAGAACAATACGGTTGAACCTCACAGGATGAATCAAAGAGCTTGTGCAATAATTAGTCGAAGAAGACCTTTAGATAGAGAATCATTATTAGCTGATAAGTACGATGGTGTGTAAAATGGTCATTTAACGGTGCCTTTTGGGTCACCCTGTCTCACGCTTTAGCTAGAGGACTTGTTTCAATAATCCTAGTTTTCAGTATCAAATGGAAGGTAGGGGTGCGTAGGGTCTGTATTGTGTTCAATATTTTTCAAGAATTCTATAGACCCCTTATCGTATCTTTCCTTACATAGCCTTCAAAAAAGTGAATAAAAAAGGACCTGTTTGATATATGAAAAAAATTTCCCAGAATTTTTTGGTGAAATTTTTAGACCTTATTCAAAATCAAAAAAATCTTTAATTGGAAGTTTCAATGCAACTGATATAGCATGAATTGTAGAAACTGAAGTGTTTAAAACCCCTCTTTCTAACCTACTAATTTGAGATATGGTAGTACCAATTTCATTAGCCAAATTTTCTTGAGTCATTTTACCCTCTAATCTCAACTTTCTTAGTTGGTTGCCTAATTTGATTAGAAACTCTTTATTTTTCAAATATTCCACATTCAAATGTGAGGAATTAGGCAAATTAACCTATAAGCAAATTTGCTCAATTTAATTTTTCTAATTAACCTTGCATATCAACAATATAATTATGGATTTAATCGAGATAAAAGAGAGTTATGATAAGTTTGATGATTTTACAATCGAAAGAATTGTCCATCAAGATATTGATTCATTAGAACAAAATGTTCTACTAGTTATACGTGAGCAATTAATTGATAGAAAACTACCTCTTGATTTGGTTATGAAAGTAGATGCTCAGATTAAAGAAGTACGGCATACTCTAGAAGAAAAGCAAAAATTGCTTGAGCAAAAGAATAAAGAAACTCAAAAAGAATCTTCAAATATTCCTAATCAATCCAATCTGTCTGAGAAGATAGATAAGCTGAATGATTTGAAAGAATTACTTCAATCGGGTGCAATTGATGAAAATGAATTCGAGGTATTGAAATCTGGAATTTTAAAATCAGAAGACCCATTAAAACCAGTTGACCCAAAAGAAAGAACATTTGAACCTTTTACTGTACTTAGTTTTGTATGTGTTATTATAGCTTGGTTTGCTTATGGTATTGTTATGACCATACTGTCATTCATCTTTTATGGCGTTGCTCAATACAATTTTAAAAATGATAAGAGGAAGAAATTATCGGGTAGAATCTTTCATAAAATTACAGCAGTAATTATAATTATAACATTCTTTTATATATATAGAAAGTTAATCGAGATAAACACCGCTCAACAAATATTTAATTAAATATATCTAATATGGAAAATCAATTTATATGGCGACCTAACGACAATAGTGATAGAACTAGACTTCGATATAGTTTAGAGGCTGAACATTGGTTAAATGCTCTTGAACAAGCTCAACGAAGAAGAAAGCATGTATCAATTAGAGAAACTACTTCAGTTTTTGGTTTGGTATTATCTTTTGTTATTAATGTGGTTTTATTGATTGTAATTGGAATCGCCAGATTAATTAAATGGGCTAGGTCATAATAAAAAAAGCGCCAATTTTGATTTAACCACTTGTTGCCCAATGATTAATATACATTGTTTTGTGCAGGTTATTCTTATTTCAGATTATTAATACTCCTAAAATATCCATATTCTTTGTCTAATAAAATTCGTCTATCAAGAAATGAATTAAACATTTCACAAGAGGTTTCAGGTAACAAAGTACAATTAAAACAAGCAGATAAATTTTGATTTCCGACACCTTGACCTGATGTGTGATAACAAATTGGGTCAGTTGCACAATCATTCGCTCGTATAATTGCTGATTGAATTAGGTTTCCTATTTTTTTGCTGTCACAGATTGAAGTTAAGCCACCATAACTTCCTTCTGAACCTGCAATTGTATAAATCAAAACACCTTGCATTTTTAATTCTTCATCAATATATAATCTTTCTTGAATTGATGTTGCTGGATAACCTGCTAAATATTCTAATTCTTTGATTATTAAATGTGAAAAAGTATGTATCAATATAAATTTAGGTGTTATTTCTAACTCCTTGTTTAAAGATGATTCAGATTCAAGATGATTTTCAATAATAGTACTTATTCTACTTGTTACTTGTGAATTTTCATCAAGCCACTTTTCTAATTTTTCACTATCAAACTCAAAGAAAATTCCTTCTCCAAAACTTTCAACAGCAGGCAAGTATTTTGTATTTACTCCATATGTTGAAGTGAATTTTTTCTTAATAGCGTCTTTGGTTTCAGTTATTTCACTATCATCTTTTAAAAATAAATCTGAAGATATTGGTTCTTGTCTTGTAAAAGAAGTTTGTACAGATGTTATCTTTATTTTATCCATCTTGTAAATGGATTTAATTAATTCACTTTGAAAAAAGGAAGCATCTATCTTTTCGAAAATTAATAAATCATCAATTTTTTCTTTCTCTCTACTTGTTATAAACTTAAATTCGTCATAACGATATTCATTTTCAGTTTTAGAAATTTCTACATTTCTTTCACTAAAATTATTGTCTATTAATCTTTGGATTGTAGATTGCTCAAATTGTTTGAAATGTGATTTATTAAGAATTTTCAGAATTTGTTCTACGTTAAACCCATCTTCAATGTATTCTTTTATTAGATTTATTGTATTCTCATTTAATTCGTCTATTGATGGTAAATAAATACTTGATAATATGTTTGGATAGTAAACGCTATTACTTGTCCTAATAACAGGTTTAAAAAGTATTTCTTTTTTTGGTGTATTTGGTATTAGTTCTTCAATTTTCATTCTTAAACTAAACAAACCTGATAAAGTTGAGAAATTTAATTGTTCACCCTTACTATCTTTTGCGATTATCCAAATACCTTTCATATCATCTAATTTGTCAGATGTTTTATACTCTAATTCTAAATCTGAGGGAATAGTAATATTACTTAATGTTATCTCGCTTTCTTCTTCTAATTCTTTGTTCTCTTTTTGTGCTTTTTTCAGCATTGCCCATTTATCCCAAGGAATATCAACCATATCACCATTTGGTGCTGTTAAAATAAACCTTACTTGCTCTAAATCGAACCATTTTCCCTTTTTGCTTTTATTCTTATAGCATTTATGACATTTTGGAGGAAAGAATTTGTCTTTATCATAAGTTTCTACATTATTATCCCAATTATATTTCCAATTAGAGACTTTATCAAATTTCTTACAACTATTACAATAAAACCATTCAGGGAAATATTTTGCTGAAAGCAAAGAGAAACCGTCTGTAAGTTTATACCCAAACATTAAGTCATTTACAGGAACTTTTACCAAATATTCCAGCTTTTGAAAATATTTACTTATACGGTTTTTAAACCTTTTGTCTTCAATAAAGTTATGTTCTTGAAAATCACTTTCTACTTTTTGAAAAAAAGGCCATTTATCAAAAGGTTGTATCATTATTGCACCATCTCTAGTTTCAAAAATTGAACCAACGCCACCATAAGCACTTATTGCTTTTCTTGTTTGTATTTGCTCAAATTCCCCCATTATTCATTGATAATTTTGATTATACTATTTGTGTCTATTTCTCTCATTGACATCATTAAACTCCATTCGTCAATTTCTGAAATAGGTTTTATTAATCCATTTTTAAATGTCAAATTATTATTCTCTTTTGCTTTGTCAACCCATTTTTTCGATAAAGTATTTAATCTATTCAAAGCATATTCTAAATGCTTTTCATTTGTGATTCTGGCTTTAATAAAATCAAGTAATTCGTCAATGTTTCCATTGAAATCTTTTGCTTGTTCATCTTTATATAATCCTTGTTTGTGTCTAACAAAACAAACCAGTAAACTTGATAAAACTTTATCTAAAGAAATCTCTGTAAAAGGTGTAACGCTCAACGGTTCAACATATTTATAATACGCATTATGAAAAGAAACGTAATTTTCAAAATATGATTTATCTCTTGAACGGTTTGCATCCAATAAGTTGATAACAATTCCTTTATGTTTACGTCCAACACGACTTGATGCCTGTATATATTCTGCAATGTTTTTTGGTTGGCCATTCATTAGCATTACATTTAGTCGATTTATGTCAATACCAACAGAAAACATATTTGATGCTAAAACTAAATCAACTGTATTTCTCACAAATTTCCTTTCATTATCAATAACCAAATTAAAAGGCTGTTCTAATTCGTTTAGTAAAGTTTTAATTTTAGTGCTTTCAACTCTACTAGTTAGTTCTTTTGTGCGATAGAGCAAACCACTATTATTAAAGTCATAAGAATAGCCTAAATCAAATCTATTATGAAGTAATTTGATAATTGTCATAATTTCGGCAGGAACTTTATTGTATATTTTACCTACATCTTTTAAACTGTTATAAAATGAAACAATAGTCCAAAAATTACTTTCTTTTTCTACAATTTCTTCATTTGTTAGTTTCTCTTTTTCTTTGAAATATTTGTAAAGTTTAATTCGTGCTAAAAATAGATTTCCTAATAATTGAATTTGCGTATTTAATGCTGTTTTACCTGTTGGTAAAAAACCAATATGTTTTCTTGTACTATCTGTAGAAACGTATGAAAAGAAATTATCATCATATGTAACCCCCATTGGTGGAAAGATATTTAATTCTCTATTTCCATACAACATAGCAATTTGATGTTTTGTATTTCTTGTAGTTGCTGTTGCTGTAATTATCTTTGGTTTTCTTTTTCCTTTGGTCGATAATAATTCTACAAGTGATTCGTATAAACCCGTAATTGAACCTAAAGGCCCACTTAACAAGTGTAACTCATCTTGAATTATTAAATCTGGTGGCATTTTGCGATTATCCAAGGAATTAAATAATCTGTGTCCTTCTTCTCTATGAGAAATCATTGCAAACTTATCTACAGTTGCAAACAATAATGTTGGTGGGTTTTTGTAAATTTTGTCATCAACATAAAAAATTGGTAATTCTTCACTAAATGCACATTCATTGTTTATACATTTTGTGTCAAATGAGGTTTTTGTTGCTTTGTATCCTTGTTCATAATACCCAAAAGTATTTTTAGATATCAAATTACATCCACACCAAGGGCAACTTGTAATTGGGAATGTGTTTATTTTGTTAAGATTTGAAAATTGAGATTTTTTCTTTTTATTATTATTTAGTTTTGTAATCTCTTTAGTGATATTGTCGAATATACTTTTAGCACCTTTATAGTAGTTAGGTGTAGTGGAAGCACCAACCCACATTCCTATTGAAACTTGATTGTCTCCAAAATAAAAATTATCACTAACTTTAAATAGTTTTCTTAAAAAATCAAGAGATAAAATCAATTTTGTTGCTCTTTCAAATTGTTGAGCCGTTAAAAGTCTTAATGTATATCTCATTATAACAGATACACCATCTGATTTGTCTTTATATAATAGTCTTCTACTAACAATTGTGTATGCTGTTAATGCTAAATATGCTTCAGTTTTTCCACCACCTGTTGGAAACCAAAGTAAATCAACAATGTCATTTCTTTCTTCAGATTCTGTTTCAATAGTTGATTCTATATTCAATAAAAAGAATGCTAACTGAAAAGGTCTATATTCAGGGTTGAAAGAGTGATTTTTGAAAAAACTAATGTTGTTATAATCAAAATCGTTATTAATATCATTTAACTCAACTTCCTTTTTTCCAAAATACTCATTATTTGATATGAGCATTTGTATATACATTGCTGTATTAGCAATTAAAAAAGATTTGTAAGCAACATCACTAGAGTTTAAATACTCAATATTTCTAATTAGTCGGTTATACGTTTTTTCTTGATTTTCTATAATTGTATCAAGTGATTTTTGATAATTAGAATTAGCCTTTGTTTCCTTTTGTATTACTATCCATTTTTGATATTCATCTACAAAGAGTTTTAATTTTTCAACAATCTCATTTTTACTTAAATCAGTCCAAATTGAAAGTTTTTTTAGTTGTGTTATTTCTTTTAATCTTTCAGGAAAATCATCTTTAAATTTATTGCTGTAATTCTTTATATCTACTTCTGGTAAAAAAGTTGTTTTAAGTTCTTTTGGATTGATGTCATTGTCCCATTGAACAGCACAACCGTGTCCAATTCCGTATGAATGCTCTTCTCTATATTGAAAATTGATAGTGTTTAATTCTTCATCAAAAGGATTTGATTCTAATAATTGTTTGTAGGGTAAAAAGATGGTTTCCTTTACTGAAATTTCACATTGAAACAATGCTTTTTGGTTAAGTCTTTCATTGCTAAATGAAAATTTCTTTTTTGTTTGAGACTCCCTATTTGCCATTAATATTTTCACAAACTTACCGTAACTCGTTTCATATATTTTTTTATAGTAACAAGTTATTATTCTGTTTGATTCTTTATCTTCAACTAATGAGAATTCTTTAGATTCGTTTACATTACTTTCAGATAATTCTAAGGTTATTTTTAAAGGTTCTTGTTTTACTCTTTGCCATAATCGACCAAGTAATTTGTCAACTTTGTTATATGCTGATGAATACAAAAGTTCCTTTTGTTGTTCTTGCTGTTTAAATCGTTCTTTTAGAGAATATACTGTTAGTCCACTTTCAGAAAATGTTTCTTTATTAAAAAACATAAAACCGTTTTCATATGCTAAATAGGCTTTTATAGGGTTTACAGGATTGTTAATGAATTTGTCATATTCATCTTTTTCTATTTCAATTTTTGCTTGGATTGGGTTTAATTGAACGTATTTTGAAAATGAAAAAGTAATGTTTACACTTTTTGTTTCTTTAGGCACACAAAATGACAAGCCAAAATTAGTAGGAAAGTATTGATTTGCTTCAGAATATTCTTTAGTTATATCTACTGGTTTTGGTTTGATATATTCATTCTCATCTTCATTATTTTCATTCTCAATTTCATCTTTAAAAACTTCCTCTTCCTTTCCATCTAGCAATTCAGAATTTGCATTTGTGTTGTCATTATCTCCTATAGAATCATCATTTGTACTTTCACGTTCAGGAAATAGAATACCTGAATAATACCTGCTCAATGGATAATTTGAAATTATTTCTTGTTCATTATCAGATAAAAAAACATCCGAACCTGGACCAATTAAGTTATCCTGTATTGTGTCTCTAAAAATTAACCTTTGTTCGTCTTTATAATTATTCATCTTCAACTATTTTTTTATTCTGTATTTTCTTTTCCTGAATGCTATCAACTAATTTATCCAAAATCTTTTTAGGTATTTTTTCTAATGAATTACTAATATCAGTTTTGTTGGAAGCAATATAGTCAAGTAAATCATCACTTAAAACTCTTCCTGCTTGTTGTCTAATTGAATGGTCTTTTTTAGAATAGACTATGAATTTATCAAACTCCTGTACTAATAGTTCATCTTTGAAATCGCAATTGACACAAAAATTCTTTATTATTTTTAATGTATTTTCTCGTGGAAATCTTGTTTTAGAGTTCTCTTTAAAATATAGTTTAAAAGTATTAAAATGTATCTTTTCTTCTACAAATAACTTGTCAAATAGAGTTTCTATTCCGTTATATTTTTCTGAAAGTTTATGCAATGTGCTTTTCCAACTGTCTGCATATAAATCGAAAGTTTCTAAAAGTTTTTCAGTATCAAACAATTTCATTATTTTTTTGAATTCTATTGAACTTGTGTTTTGATAAAATCGAATAGTTGCTCCTTTTGTAATTTCAGCAAAGTTGGTTTTTATTTGACTGTTATTTTCTACTAAAAATATTCCTTTTGTGGAATCAAATTTTTCTGTAGTGTTATCAGTAAATGTGATATTGTATACAACTTTTTCTTTCGGTAAATCAATGTTTTCAAAAGAATTATCTTTTGTGTTTTTAGTGGTAAAGTCAAAATTAAAAATGTCATCAAATTCTCTACGTTTTAGAATGTTTTCAGATGAAAATTTAGTTTCAAAGAATTTGTTTCTATCGTTATGCTCTAATCTTAATTTTTCATCCTGTTGATATTTCTGAATTAGTTTATCAAATACAATTTCATCAATATCCTCATAACATAGTACTTCACAAGTTCCTTTTAATCTATTGATAGAATCAAATAAATCAACACTATTTAGATATGGTAATATGTACGTTTTTTTTGTTGAGTTTTTTTTGTCATTTTCCCATTTGTCGAGATGTTCTTTTTCTTTATCAATTCTTTTGTCACTAATTAATACAATGTTATATATTTTATTGTTTGAAATTTGAGTTTCTATAAAATCGTAACTTTTTTTTTCAACTATTAAAAACAGTTTGTCATTTTTTAAGGCTTTAGCCTTATCTATTATATATTTCCATTTTTTGTTCTCACTTTGAATGAGATTTGATATTGAATTAAACTTTTCAAATATTCTAGTTGTGTATTCTATTATTATTTCATCTTTATAAGTATTTTGCTCATAGAATAAAGCATTGATTTCTTCTTTAAATTTTTCACTTTTAAAGTATAAATCTAATCTGTCAGTATATTCTTGGAAAATTCCTTTTGATAGGTTTGATTTTTCTAGAATTAGTCTATAATAGAAGTTTGTGTATTTTAGCATAAAAGAAAAGTCAACTTTACTTTCTTCTTTTATTTTTGTAATTTCAGTTTTGAGTTCAACTAATATTTTATACAATTCTTCATTTTCAATCAGTACTTTCTTTGGTTGTTTCGGTTCTTCATTGTTGGCTAATTTTATTTCATCCTTTGACCATAACCATTTTGTAAATGTATTTTCTGTAATTGGTAATTCTTTACCAATAAGAATTATTTTTTTAATTTTTCCTTTCCATTTTGCTTCTTGAAGTAATTCGGAAAACGTATTACGATATTTAGCATCTCCAATAATAATAACTTCATCAAAAGTTTGATTTTTATCAAATAAATATTTTTTTGCTGTTTTAAAATCATTACAACATTCAACTAGATAACTAAAAAAGGGTAAATCATTACTGATTTTTCCGTTTGAAGTAGTGTATCTAATTGGCAAGTATTTACTTTCCTTGTAAAATTCTTTATTTGCTATTACAAGTGTTCGGTTTTTAAAATCTGTTATAAAAAAGTATTCTCCAAAACTTGAAAAAATAAAATCTTTATATGATTCAATGTGTTTAGCAGTATTTTTATTATTTCTAATGCTAGGATTTATTTTTGAAAATGATTTAGTTGGATTTAATTTGAAATTATGAATTCCTTTTTCGCTTTTTGTTGGGAATTTCAAGTTTATAAAAATAGTCTCATTCACATTGCTTTTAATTTCACAAACTCTAAATGTTTTCCCATATTTAGTATAGATTAAATCATCTTTTATTAATTGGGTTTTTATTTTCTTTAAGTTAAAGTAATTTTGATATAATTTGATTAAAACAACAGAATGAAAAATTGAAGTGTAAAAGTTTTCTCTTTCATCATCTTCTGGTATGCTTAAAAAGAAATCTTCTTTTTTCTCATCAATATTGTAGAAATAGATTAAAAAAAAGTTTACATAGTCAAAAGTTGTGAAATTTTCGAATTGCTCTTGCTCGAAGTTAAATGCTTTTGTTTTTGCTTGTATTTCACTTTTAAGTCCTTGTAAATATTCTTTTATTTTCCTTTTCATTTGGGTTCATTAGCAATTTTCGAGTAGGTTGGACAGACTTGCACACAACGTGTTTGTATAAGATTAGTTGCGTTGTTTAAGCAACTAATTTAGCAAATACAAACCGAATAGAAAATCCGCGAGGATTTTCGTAGGTAGGCTTGCACTAGCAATTAATTTTATACGGTGTTAGCAAAAGTATTTTTTACAAATCATTCATTAAAAAGAAGTTTTCTTCTATCGTAAATTCGGTAAATATTCTATTAACTTCTTGGTTTAAATATTCGTACACTATTCCTATGCTTTTGCTTTGATTTTCAATTTTTCCAAAACTGTCATTTAAAGCATTTAGAATTAATTCTTTGTCTTTACTTTCTTTTTGTAATTCTAATAAATGCCTTATTACGTGATGGGAACTTATCAGTGAGAATTCACTTTTTAAATTTATTTTTTTCACTGTATTATAAGCATCAAAAACTGAAAATTTATCAAAGAATTTCGTGTAAAAATTCTCGAAATAACTAATTATGTCATAATTATAAATATCATTAAAACTTCCAATTACTACTCCAAAAGGAGAACGTTCTATTGGGTTAATAAATTTCAACAAACTATTTCCTTTACAAACTGCTAAATAGACGCTCAAATTGTTTCTATATAAAATATTCAAGTTTCTAAATAAAGGTAAAATTTCAGACCAATACACAAAATCTCCATTTTTTAAAGATATTCCGTTATCATCTCCGTGTATTTCAAAGTGTAAAAAATAAAATTTTTGATGTTCTTTTGCGTTTTCGTAAAGTTTATTCAAAACTTCCAATAAATCTTCCTTACTTTCTATTTTATGAAGTTCATTTTCTAAATATTTTTTTTGAAACGATATATATTTTAAAGTGGAATTAAATAACTCTTCTCCAGTTTGTTTTTCAGTATTTGGCAATGATTCAATAATTGCAACTCCTATTTTTAGTGGGTTCATTTTTATATTTTTGCCAACTAGTTATATGGAGAATAAAGTTCCTGTTTATAAGTCAACGTATCTTGAGATATTGTCATAAGCTTCTAAAATTAAACTAATGATTAATTATAGCCTTACGGTTTACCGCACTTATAAATACAGAAAACTACATTTTAGGTAATATATAAAATTATAGAGAATACCTTAATAGGTATAAACACCTATTTTTTAGACTTTTTCAAGTGATTAATTCTGTTACGGTTCTTCTTTTTTATTTTCTTTCTTACTAGAAAGAGACTTAATTATTTGACTGATAGGTAGGATTTGCAATAGTGATTTTAATTCTCCATTTACTGCTTTCATTTTTTTTATTGGCATTATCCAATATACTACCAGAACCACCAAAAGGGTCATACATACTATTTCTATTGTTCCCATATTTTCTAATATATCTTTAATTAATTTTAGTTCCATTTCTCTACTCGTTATATTTATTTTCCAAATCAATGTTATTTTTTCAAATAATAAAAGGACAACCATTTTTATCACTTACTCAGGCAAGGTAAATCCTATGTTTCTTATTTGGGAGGACAGAAAAAATGATATCTTTTTTATCCTACCACATATCCTGACAAATGTCAAATACTCATACCTAAAAAAAAGGACATCGATTTTTCCGACATTATTTTGCAAGGTATTTTACCTGTTCGATTTAAAATAGGACAACAATTTTACGTTCCGATTATGTAAGTGTTTTCCTATCAAAAACAAAGGAACAACAAGGGTTTTGAAATTCTAAGACATGAAAATTTCTATTTCCGTAGTGTCACCTTTTTTAAAATTGATATAAAACTAGATTGAAGAAAAATGGAGATTGTTGCACTATGCAACAACTTTTGAAAAATAATTTTGTAGTGAATTATTTCTGTAGGTTGAGAACTTAATACAATTTAACCAGTACGTTTTTGAAGTTAACTTCGATTACTTTACAATAAAACAGATGGTGGACTATGGTGGTGGGTTTACACTAAACAAAAATAGGTTTAGAAGAGATTATCTTCCTTAATTAGGATTATACATTTTCATTCTAATTAAATTGGTATACTGTAATATGTCTTTTATTTGTATTAATAATTTTATTATCGCTTTATATTTTGTCCTTTAACGCTGTTTTAAATAGCACGGAACATATATTGATTTAATTAATGTAATTTTTAATATTAGTACTAGATAGTTTCATCCCTATTTCCATTGTACAGTTTCTAGGTTTACATTCAATTATATCTACACAATCTTGATTCGAATAATAGTTGAATTTATTCTCTCCAGCAATAAAAACACCTATAACTTGATGTGTGTTTGCATCAAAAATAGGAGACCCAGAATTTCCACTAAAAGCATTTAAATTGGTTTGAAAGTAATTTTTCCAAGGTTTTTTGGTAACAAATCCATCAGGAGCATATTTTAAGGGTAATCCAGATGGATGACCAATAATATAATTTTTAAGACCTATCTCGTAGTCAGCTTCGAGAGAGTAAGTCAATATTCTTTCTTCAGGCACAGAGTTTTCTAACTCTACTATAGCATAGTCGATTTTATTAATAGTATCGTATTTTATTTCAATTATATTCTTTGGATAATAAATTCGGTCAATGTCAATTTCAGAAATTTTTTCATTTGGACTGTTTAATTTTAAATCAAATACAAAAGCTATTGAATCAATATTCACATCTTTTAAGCAATGACCAGCTGTTATTATTAAATCGTGCGAAATAACAAAAGCAGTACAAAAAGGAGCTATATCTTGTTCATAAAAGTTAACGTCTGTACAAAGTAATTTCTTTTCCCCCTTAAAAGTAAATTTTAAATTTTTATAACTTTCAGTTATAATAACATTATTGTTAATAATGTCATTAGTATAAACAATACCAGCAACTCCTAGAAAATTCTTTTTCACTTGGTTATTATTAACCATAAAAAAATCTTGTCGATTATCTCTTTTAGTACCTTTTAATAATATTAGAAGTTTGTCAGAGTTAATCTTGGACATATTGAAGTTAGAATTAATGTACTTCATACTCTCCAGAATATTGCTATCGGTTATATAGTTGGCATATTTTTGAATATTATTAACTGGACGAACGAATTCTATTTCACCTCTCTCCATTAATTCAACGAAAGCGTTTTCTGGATTAATAATAAGTTCTAATTCTGAAATTGTCTCATTTCCAGTAAATTCCAAAATGTTTTTTTTGCAACTTTTAAAAATGAAAAGAATTAGTATATAGATGATTACAATAATGGAATAGTATCTCTGGCCCATTTTTTTGTATTACTTTTTCTTTTGCCTTGTTAAATTGTACGTCAGCCCAAAAAAGAATCCCCATTCAGTCTTTTTAGATGTAGGCGTAGATGTTACGGATGAAGGAACGAAAAACCCTTCACTATCTTCCATAACTGAGCCTGAAAGTACATTTATTCTTGATACAGCTGCGCCGATATTAAATCCAAATAGCTTTTCTTTGCCGATAAGTCCACTGAAACCAAATAAATATCTTGTTTTACCATCTAAAGGAGATACTGCTAACCCTGTACTTATTCCACCTCTAAAATTCCCTGAAAATTGATAAGAAAAATGCATTAATCCACCAATAGAGATGTCAAAATTATCTCCATTTTCTTCTAGAACATTATTTATAGTGTCATTTCTTTTTTTTGTAAAATATTGCTTTTCTATAATGTTATTATAAAAAAAGCCAGTAGAAAAATCAAATTTCAACCCACCATTGTATGTTCGAAAAGTCAAAACTTCTTTAAGTATTGTGTCTTTTGTGACAGAGTTAATTATGATAACTTTGACATCAAGAATATCTTTTTTTGAACTTACAGCCTTTTTATATTCATAGGTATTGCTCATGGTCATAGCTTTAGTTATAAATTGGAAAAAGTTCATATAATTTGTTTTCTGTAAATCGTTACTTTTTCTCAATAAATCAGAATAGTATTCTAAAAGTTTTGAGTAGTAAACAATGTCAGCTGTCCTAGCTTTCTCAATTCTATTTTTAAAAAATTCACTACTAGCAATGATGTAGTTAATAGATTTTGAAATTTCATTTTTTAAATCTGGAAACTTTTTCTTTATGTCATCTTGTATAATACTATTATTTTTTATCTTAAACACTTTAAAAATTGTATCCAGTGAGTTTATTGCTTTGGTAATTATTGAATCCGTTTTATTATAATTTTCTGTTTTAGAGGCGTAATTATAGAGAGAAGAAAATTCATTTTTTAGAGTATTAAGTTTTTCTTCTTCTATTTTTACATTCAGATAAATTGCATCATAAGAATTCCTAATATTTGCACTGTCAATTTTCATTTCCTGCAAGGTTTTATTTTTTAGAAGGTCGCTAATATTGCTAATCCCTGGGAATATTGGTTTTAAGACATCAGGAATATTTGAAATTAAAGAATAAGATTTCCCCTCAATTTTAATCTGCATAAAAGATGTGTTAATATTATTAAACTCCAGCATATAACTTTTACCAGACCTTATATTATTATCATCAATTTTCAGTTTCTTATTTTTTAAGTCAAAAGTGATGTTCTTTTTATCTTGACCTAAAATTACAAGGCTATTTATTAATACGACAATAAATACTAATTTTTTCATTTTAAAATATTTAGGTTAGAAAAATACATTAGAGATAAACTTCTTGGGATACCTACTAATGGGTAAATTTTATCAAAAATATCAATCATTTAATTTAACTCCATGAGTATAAATACCTGATTTTCAATTTTTAATGTTGTGAGAATAAAAAATGGCTTTCATTAAATTAGAAAACAATAAGCAATTTTAATCTTTTTCACGATGAAATAATATCTCCTTTCTACATTAGAAAGGTGGGGTGGGTTTTGATGGTGGGTTTTTGCGGTAAAATACACTTATTTGCATGTATTTGTAGTTGAATATAAGCTTGATAGAATCATATGAACTCTTTGTAAGCCCTATGTTTACTGAGGGTAGAACTTAATTTTGTAATTTAGATATGCCGTGCTGGCAGCGTAGAGGTCATCGGTTCGAATCCGATATGCTCCACTTTTTCAATCAAGCAATGAGTTAATTTAGCAATAAATTAATGATTTGTTCGATTCAGAAAATCTCACTAAAATCTTTTTAAAAAGGTAACTCTTCAGGTTCCTTAAAAGAAATTACAGGATTGTATATTTCTTCAATTATTTTACCAATTTCGATGATTGATTCTTCCAGTTTTTCAGAAGTTATCATATAGTCTGGATTTCTGTAGTTAGAAGAAAAGTTGACTTTTAGTAAGCCGCTTTTTAAATTCTTAAAAGAATAAATTCCAGCTTCTATTGAAGGGAAAATATTGGATTTTGTATTCTTTATATACAATAAAGAATATAATAATACTTGTATCGCTTTGCTGTATTTATAATCTTGAATAGTAGAGAAATCTGTAATTTTTAAATCACTTGAGTTTACCATACCCGTTTTGTAATCAATAATTCTAATGACTCCGTTTAATTCGTCAATTCTATCTACAATTCCTTTTATTTTTACAGGAAAGTCTAGTCTAGGAATAACTATTGTCGTTTCTAGTTTCTGTTCTGTTGCTAGGATTTTAAGTTGATTATTTTCTTTCAACACATTTTTTTCAAGAGCCAGAAAACGTTCTACATGTCTATTTGCGACTTCAAAAATTAAACGATTCTTTCCTCTATCTATCTCTCCATTTCTAAAATGCTTTTTAAAGTATTTTTGAACTAATTCTTTAGATTTCCTCAACATAGAATCTACATTCTCAATCGTTAAATATTGATTGATGAATGGAAAATATAGTTCCTCTAAAGTGTCATGAACAACAGTTCCTAATGTGTTGGCTGCAACAGTTTCTTCCACAGTATCTAGCTCATTAATTCCCAGAACCTTTTGCTTGTAAAAAGCAATTGGGTTGTATAAATAATTAGTGATAACAGACGGAGAAATGCCTTTTTGAGCTAAGGATGTAAGCTTTTCTATAATGAGTGTGTCTTTTTGAATTTCTTTAAGCACTCTTTTTTCTGTAATTACTTTCTGGCCAACAAATTTAGAATTCACATCTGACCGTATGAGTTCAAGTTGCGATATGAACCTGCTTTTTTCACCATTTCCAAAAGAATCATTTTCTGTATTGTATAAAAGATAAATGTTTTTAGCTCTTTGAATCAACCTGAAAAAATGATAAGAAAAAATAGCGTCCTTTTCTTTATATGTTGGAAGTCCAAATTGTAATTTAATGTCAAATGGAATAAAAGAATTCTGAGTACTGTTGGATGGAATCACATTTTCATTTACTGACGTGATAACCACATTTTCAAAATCCAACACCCTAGTTTCTAACATTCCCATTAATTGTAACCCTTTTAAAGGTTCTCCTTGAAACGATAGTTTTTCAGCAACTACAATTTTTTTGTAAAACTGAAATAAGGTTTTTATACTTTGAAAATATCCATGGGAATTGTTTAGCGTTTTTAATTGCACAAAGGCAGTATAAAAACGGAATAGATATTCTTTCTCTAAAGTGGAGATGTCATCTCTAATATGTTCAATAATGTCTAAAATTCGATTGATAAAGTCTTCAACGTTTTGAAATGGTTTAAAAACGGATAGGAGTATAGAAGAAATGCTTTCATCTAAAGAAGAAAGATATGATTGAATGGTTTCATAACTCAAAAAAGACCTGTTCTCTTTTGAAATAGCTTCTTGTATATTTAAAATTATATGTTGATTATAATTGTTGACTAATTGATAAACCAAAGGGTTTTTGAAAAAACCTAGTACATCTTTATAATAGAATTCATTAGACGCTGTTTTTTGTAACTTATCTTGTGTGGCGAATAATTGGAATATAGATGTTACAAAATGAGAAGTTGGAACGTTTTGCAATGGGTATCCCATGGTAATATTAATGGCATTGACTTTCTTTGGGATGGAATTTAAGGCAACAGAAAGTAAAGATTCATCTCCCAACACCAAAGCAGCGTTTTCATAACTCTCAAAGCTCTGAAGAATCTCTCCAGCATACTTTAATTGAGCAATATTTTTTGGAACGCCTATTACTTCAATATTCTTACTCTTAGAGAAGTTATCCCCTATTAACTTTATATCGTTATTTTCATAATACTTCCATTCGTTTTTATATTTACGGATAAAGCTTCCTGCTGTATGATTGCTTTCAAAAAAGGCAAGATCAATATCCCAATAGATTTCAGTTCTGTTGGTTAAGAGAAACTCTTGAAACAAATACTCTTCTGATTTATTTAAGGCATTAAATCCAATAAAGAAGAATTTTTTTTGAGAATGCTCATTTAAAAAAGAAGACACCTTTTTTGTTGCTTCTCTATAAACCAACCCCTGATATCCTGTTTTGTTTTCAACCAAAAACTTATAGAACTTTGTATAATATTTCCCCAAGCGCTCCATAAAGAAGAAATGATCTTTGATCAATTCTGTCTCTTTAAATTCGCCTTTTACAGACCATTTTTTCATTCGTTGAATATCTCTCAAATACAAAAAGAGGTCATTAGAATCTACCAAGTATTGATCGACTTCATTAAAATCCTGCAATACAACAAAAGCCCAAGAAGAAAAAATGTCAAAAGAATCTGGATTTTCCTCTAATTCACAATAAATTTTGTAGAAGTGGAACAGTAATTGAATTGTATCTCCCTTTTTTATTTCTGAAATTTTCTCTGTAAATCGTTCAATTGTAAATATTTCAGGCAAAAATCCTTGAGAAATCTTATTTTTAAAAGAGTTTTTTATAAAAACACCCGCTCTTTGAGAAGGTACTATAAACACACAATTGTCGAAAGTTGAATTCGATTTGAGGATATCATCTAAAGTTTCAGAAATAAACGTTTGCATGTATTGTTTTGACTTTCTTATAACAATGTACAAAATTGTTCTACTAATTTTTATAATATTGTTTAAAAATTAACTCCATGCAAGAAACACTAAACGTTGTTGCTATTCAGGCCAATTTAAGTTGGGAAAACCCTACGGCTAACCTTCAGTCATTTGAAAACACAATCAATCAATTGAATGAAGATGTAGATTTGGTCGTGTTGCCCGAAATGTTTTCTACAGGATTTACAATGGAGCCAAAAAAAGTTGCAGAAGCCATGAGTGGAGTTACTGTCAAATGGATGAAAAAGTTAGCTAGACAGCATAAAATTGCATTGGTAGGAAGTATTGTTGTAGAAGAAAGAGGCAATTTTTACAATCGTGCTATTTTTGTTCATCCGGATGAAAATATAGAGATATATGATAAGAGACATTCTTTTAGTCTTGCGGGAGAAGATCAAGAATATACTTCTGGAAACGACAAATTAATTGTAGATTATAAAGGGTGGAGAATTTGCCCATTAATATGCTACGATTTAAGGTTTCCTGTTTGGTCTAGGTTTAATAATGACTATGATGTGTTACTGTACATGGCGAATTGGCCAAAACCAAGGATTTTGGCCTGGGATATATTACTAAAAGCTAGAGCTATTGAAAACATGAGCTATTGTGTTGGTGTGAATAGAGTAGGAGAAGATGCTAACGGATATGAATACATAGGACATACTGCTGTGTATGATTTTTTAGGAAAGCAAATTGCGAACACTACTGAAGGTAAAGAAGATTACTTGCAGTGTACTCTTGAGAAATCGAAGTTAAATGAAATGAGAAAGAGGTTAAATTTCTTGAATGATCGAGACCAATTTCAAATTATTGATTGATGTGCTCTTTTATTACAAGTTCTGTTGTAGCTAAAGCAGTTTCAGTACTAACATTTTTAAGAGAAATGGGCTCATAAGTTTCTAAATGGATGAGGTTAAACATCCCTAAAGGGAATTTACCATATTTATAGACTTTCCAAGAATTGTTGATAGCTATAGGAACTATATAAGCTTCAGGATTGTTTCTAATAATGATTTTTAATCCATTTAAGGAGAATTTTTTAGGGTTTCCATCTCTGCTTCTAGTGCCTTCGGGAAAAATAACAGCAGACCATGTATTGTCATGAACTCTTTTTCCAAAATTGAAGAGTTCTTTTAAAGCTTGACTAGAATCTTTTCTATTAATTAATGCTGCTCCTCCGTGTCTTAAATTGAAGGATACGCTTGGAATCCCCTTACCTAGTTCAATTTTCGAAACAAACTTGGGGTGATGTTTTCGTAAGGCCCAAATCATTGGAGGAATATCAAACAAACTTTGATGATTCGCTACAAAAATAATCGTAGCATTTTTTGGGATTGAATAATGTTTTGTGAATTTTACAGTATTTCCAATTAAGAGTAAGGACTTTACTAGAAACCAATTCATGATGTCTACTACATTTTTATGCGATTGATAACCAAGTTTCAATCCAACCCATTGTAGAGGATGAAATACAAGCAATATTAAAAGGAAAACTACTCCGAAAATTGATGAGAAGAGGTAGCTAATAAACTTCATAGTAGCATTAATAACCTAAATAGGGTCAGATATTATTTTAAAATTAGAACCAAACATTCCAAGGAATCATAGAAAGTACAAGAACCAATGCCAATCCATAAAAAACTAGAAACGTTGCAAATTTTGCGCTGTGTTCTGTTTTCTTTTTGTGTCTAGACCAACCAATGGTTATTAATGCAATAGCAATAATCATTGTTAAAGGATGCTCTAAAGCTAATTTCCGTACTTCAGAATTTTTCATTACCTCACTGGTATTTCCAGTTAGTAATTCAAAATAGGGTCCAGAGAAATAAACGACGAATCCAATTAATAATTGAATATGATTTGCTATTAAAGTAAACAAACCAATTCGTAAATCTTTATCAGTAAATTCTCTTTTTTTAGCAATAGCTAGCAGTACATTAACTACTGCAATTATTAAAATCAGCAATGCTACATAAGCCCAGTAAGAATGAATAGTTTTTAGCATGGTAATCGTTGTTTTTATGTTGTTAGTAAAAGTACTAATTTTTAAAAAGAAAAAACCACCTCTATTGAGGTGGTTTTTATATATCTAAGAATAGAAATTCTTAGAATTTATAACGTAAGCTAAGGTTCCAAGTTCTACCGAAACCAAACCATACAAAATTTCTAGTATCAATACCTTTGTAAGTTCCAACAGTTGTAGAAGGATTTGTCGCAGGAGACGCATCACCTACTCTTGTACTAGTACTAGCTTCTGCAATATATTCAGTATCGAATACGTTGTTTACGTTCAATCTGAAACCTAAAGTATTTCCACTTTTTAAATTAAATCTTTTGCTAAGACCTAAATCAAATAGGCTAAAACTAGGCAGCTTTAATGCTCCTAGATTATTAGCTGTATCGAAAGCTGTATCTATAGCGCTAAAATCTGAATATAGATTACCTGCATGTCTAAAGTTTACATCTACATTAAAGTTTTCAAAAGGAGAGTAATCTAAGTTAAGGTTTGCTGTAAACTGAGCAGCATCACCAATTTTAGCATCTTTTAAATATAGAGTTCTAGCTCCAGAATTTGAAGGATTTCCAGTTTCAGTAACTGTACCTACAGCATTTTCTTTGTATCTCCAGTTTCCAATAGAAACCATAGAGTTTAATTTTAAGTTATCAGAAATTGATATAAACCCTTCAATTTCGATACCTTGATGTAATTGTTTTACATCTTCGAAAAGAGCAGTACCATCTAAACCAGGGCCAAAGAAATCATTTTCACCTCTTGTAAGTACTCTGTCACCCCATACAGTATTGTATAAGTTTACATTAAACCTTGCATTTTCTCCTCTAAAACCATATCCTAATTCAAATGAAGTAATTGTTTCATTTTTTGCATTTGGATTGATGTTGTTTGCAAAATTAGGGAAGATAGCATCAAAAAGGGGTTGTCTTTTAATAAACCCTGTATTAAAGAAGATATTATGTTCTTCATTAATATTATAGTTTACTCCTCCTTTAACATAACCTCCAGACATCGATTTTTTAGCGCTCTTTACATTGTTAGGGCTATCAAAATAATCAATTCTTCTGTAAGTTTGATTAGATAAACCTACCTGTAATACAGCAGATAAAGTTTCTTCTTTTTCATATTCAATGATACCGTTGAAACCTGTCCAATTTACTTCTCCTACATTATAATAATCTATTTTGTTATTAGCTTTTAAACCTGTATCGTTAAATGGAGATGCTTTGATAGTTTCAGTAACAATTTTCCCGTCAACTAAGTTTCTATCTCCATTACTCCAGTAACCATCTAATCCTAATAAATCATTTAATACTCTATAGTGGTATCCAGTATAACCTCTTAAGTCAAGTCCAACTCCATAAGTCCAATTACCTGATTCATATTTTAAGTTAGAGATAGCTCCGTACCAGTCATGAGAGTTCATGGAAGCTCTTCTGATAGCAACATTTTCATTGATTGAGTTGTTTGGAGAAATACTCGTATTAGTACCAATAAGTTGGCCAGTATAGTTAGAATTTCCTTCAGCATATGGAAGACCACTTTGATTTTGTGCTACAACTGCATCAAAATTGATAGTACCATCCGCTTTTCTATATACTAAGAAACCAGGGTCATCAGCAATCGCTTCGGTCAAATCTTTATTAAAAGGGTTGATGTCAAAGTTTCTACCTCTAGGTCCAGTTCCACCACCACGACCCCATGAGCCATAGACAGAAGTAGACAATGATAAATTGTCATTAATATTCCAATCCCAGTTTAATGTAGCTATTGGCTTGTTATAAAAATTTCTTCTAAAAGTATATTCTTCTCCATTTAAAGTACCCCAGTCTGCATTGAATCTTCTAAAGTCATCACCTCCATAGTTTTGATGATCTCTAATAGACAATCTAGTAGATCGTTGATTATGCCATTGTGCAGCTCCTGTAAATGTAAAATTAAAAGCATGTACGTCAGATGGCTTATAACCCATAGAAATTAAATATGTGTATCCTTCACCTTCAGTACCATCAACATAACCATTTCCGCTCCATTTTCCTAATAGAACACTAGTAGCCCATCCTTTGTCGTTAATACCAGTATTATATGAAATGGTGTTTTTAAAATAACCATCGTTCCCTAAACTAGAAGCAAAAGTACCTCCTTCTTGTTTGTCTGTAGATCTAGTAACAATTGTTACTGTACCACCTACTGAAGGAACAGCTAATTTAGAAGCTCCTAAACCTCTTTGAACTTGAATTCCTGAAGCTACGTCAGAAAGACCTTGCCAGTTAGACCAGTAGACCCAACCATTTTCCATGTCATTAACAGGTTGACCGTTAATAATAACAGATGTATTACTCTGATTAAAACCACGAACATTGATTCTTGAATCTCCGTACCCTCCTCCTGTTTTGGTTGCATAAACAGATGGTGTAGAGTTTAAGATTTCGGGAAATTCTTGATTTCCTAATTTACTTTGAATCTCAGCAGCTCTAATTGTAGAAACTGCAACAGGTGTTTTTCTGTCTGTTGCTAAATCAATCACCCCTTTACCAACAACAACAATCTCATCTAGAAGGTTACCCCCTTCTACCATCTTGATTGTTCCTACATTAGTAGTACCGTTGAAAGCAATTTCTTGAGTTTCGTAACCCACGAAAGAAATCACGATTGTACCACTTGTAGATTGAGATGTAATCGTGAAATTCCCATCAAAATCAGTTTGAGTTCCGTTAGTTGTACCTTTAATTACAACACTTGCACCAGGTAAGCCTTCGTTGGTTTCATCAACCACTTTACCTGAAATTTTTGTTTGTCCAATTACTGTAGCAGCAGAAAAAAATAATGCTACTAATAATAAGTTCTTAAATCTTTTCATTGTAGAAATTTAATGTTATTAAATGCTTTGCAAAAGTCTTTTATTTTGCGGGGTACAATGTTAACTTAATGTTAAATTTTAACATAAAATTAACTATTGTAAATATAATTTTTTGCTCTGAAAAAACTGTTTTTCAGTTAATTAGATATTAACTGTTTTATTAACAAAAAATAAAAAGAAGGTTAAAGAAAAAATAAAAAGGAATTTTAGGCGTTATCTAATAATTTTTTTGCCAATTCTTTTCCTAACTCTACACCAAATTGATCATAACTATAAATGTTCCATACAATACCTTGTACAAATATTTTATGTTCATATAAAGCAATCAGTTCTCCTAAAGATTCAGGAGTCAACTTGTTGAATAATAAAGAATTACTAGGCCTGTTTCCTTCAAAAACTTTGAAAGGCATCAGGGTTGTTATTTGATCTGCGTTGCCAGAAAACTTTAATTCGAGATGAACCTCTTCTTTACTTTTACCAAAAGCTAAGGCATCCATTTGTGCAAAATAGTTGGCCATCAATTTTTTGTGATGATCGGAAAGCCCGTACAATGATTCTTTATATCCAATGAAATCTGATGGAATTAATTTAGTTCCTTGATGTACAAGTTGCATGAATGCATGTTGCATGTTTGTTCCTGTACTTCCCCAAACTATTGTGCCTGTTTGGTACTCTATAGATGTACCATTTCTATCGACACTTTTTCCGTTACTCTCCATAATTGCTTGCTGCAAGTATGGCGCAAGTTTTGTTAAGTATTGAGTATAAGGTAAAATAGCTTCAGATTCTGCATTGTAAAAATTGTTGTACCAAACACTTAAAAGAGCAAGTACAACAGGAATGTTTTTGTCAAACTCGGTGTTCTGAAAATGGAGATCCATTTTTTCAGCACCATCTAACAAAGATTTATAATGATCAAAACCAACGGATAAACTAATAGAAAGTCCTACTGCCGACCACAGAGAGAAACGACCACCCACCCAGTTCCACATAGGAAATACATTGTTGGGATCAATTCCAAAAACATCGATTGCTTCTAAGTTGGTTGAAACAGCAACAAAATGTTTTGCGATATCGAATTGAGTTGCTGATTTTAAGAACCAATTCTTAATAGTATTGGCATTGGTTATAGTTTCTTGTGTGGTAAATGTTTTAGAAACAATAACAAATAATGTGGTTTCTGGGTTCAGTTTTTTTAAGATTTCAGAAACATGGTCTCCATCTATGTTAGAAACAAAATGTGTGTTCAAATGATTCTTATAGAATTGTAATGCTTCAACAATCATATCAGGTCCTAAATCAGAACCTCCAATTCCAATATTAACAACATCTGTAATTTTTTTTCTAGTGTATCCTTTCCAATCTCCTGAAATAACTTTGTTAGAAAAAATTCTAATTTTTCTTAATGCTTTTCTAATTTGAGGTTTTATATCTTTCCCTTCTATTAATATAGGTTCTTCGGAGTTACTTCTTAAAGCGGTATGCAAAACAGCTCTGCCTTCAGTTTCATTAATAACATCTCCAGAAAATTGTTTTTGGATTGCATCTTTTAAATCAACTTCATTAGCAAGATCAACCAACAATTTCATCGTTTCATTTTCAATTCTATTTTTAGAATAATCTATAAGCAAATCATTAAAACGAATTGAAAATTCATCTTTTCTTTCAGGGTTATTTTTAAATGCTTTTTGAATTGAAAAAGAACTCATTTCGAAGAAATGAGCTTCTAGTTTTTTCCAAGCTTCAGTTTTTGAAGGATTGATATTTTTTAGCGGCATCAGTCAGTTTGGTTTTGGCAATTAGTTCAACTTCATCAGAAGGAAACTCTATATTGTCTAATTGATTTTTAAGAGGTTTTATAAACTTTAAATATGCTGGTTTTAAGCTTTTTTTCAAGGGTTTAGCAGAAGGTAGTTTTTGTTTAAAAGGATCTACTTGTCTTCCGTGTTTCCAGAAGCGATAACAAACATGGGGGCCACTAGTATTACCAGTCATGCCAACCCATCCAATAATATCTCCTTGCTTAACGTATTGTCCTTTTCTTACTTTTCTTTTCCACATATGAAGATATTGAGTAGAGTAGGTATTATTATGTCTTATTTTTACATAATTACCATTACCTCCTCTTCTTGCAGATTCTACAACAGTTCCACTTGCAGTTGCCATAATTGGTGTTCTTACTTTAGCAGCGAAATCTGTTCCCCTGTGAGGTTTCACTCTGCCATAATAAGCTATTTTTCTCTTTAAATTATATCTAGAAGAAATTCGATTTTGAAATTTGATGGGAGATCTTAAAAATTGACTGCGAAGCATATTTCCTTCTGCGTCGTAATATTCAGGAATCCCTTTTATACTATCAGGAATAAATCGGTAGGCGTATAAATCTTTTTTATTATGATTAAATAAAGCTGCTTTTACTCTACCATAGCCTACAAAAATAGTATCATCTATAAATTTCTCTTCATAAATTAATTTGAATTTATCTCCTTTTTGAAGTTTATAAAAATCTAATGTCCAAGCATAAATATCTGCTACATCGTAGGTTAGATTAGGATTTAAATGAAGACTGTCCATTGCTGCAGATAAGCTAGAGAAAATTTTTCCAGAGACCTCTTTTTCTACAACCTTGATTCTTTTTCGATACTTATAAGCAGTAATTGTAGAATCTTGAAAATCTACAATTGTAGCAGTAGCCTTATTATCTCTATAGATAAAAACCTGAGCTTTTTCTGTAGAATCTTTTTTGGCAAGAATCATATAAGGTTTACCAGCTCTAACTCTTCTAACATCAAAAGTATCTTTGATGGTTTTAGCGATCTTATTTATCTTAGGATAAAAAACATGATGTCGGTCTAAGATAATACCAAAACTTTCGCCATTTTTAATAGTGTCTTTTATAACTTTATAATCATTGAGCTTGTAGCCAAATTCATAAATGATTTCAGGAATAGAAGCCCTTAAAGTTTGTAAAGTTTCAGGGATATCCTTTTTTTCATCTTTTCCACAAGATATTAAAATAGAAAGGCTTAGAAGAAGGATGATTTTTTTCAAAGAGAGTTTATTTTATTCTTCAATAATTGCCGTAAAAATACAATTTAATCAAATATAACTTCAAATGAATTTGCTAATCCTTTAAAATCTTTTAAATCAGCTCTTAAAGATCCAACTGAAAGCGAAGCTTTTAATTTAATAGGTACTTTATTGTCGTCGGCGGTTACCCAAATAGTAACACTTTCACTTTCTTTAAAGACTCTGCCTGCCTGAACAATAGGTCTAAATTTAAGCGTTTTTATTTTTCCGAATTTTGTTCTTAAAATTTCAGTCCCAAGAAATTTCAATTTAAAAGGATACGTTTTTGAGTCAAAAAACATGTCCAAACTAATTTCATCTCCTTCTTGAATAGAATCAATATTAACACTTCTCAAATAATAAAAAGACGAGATCATATCTTGAACATTCTGAAAAGTAACGTCTTTTTCAGTCTTGTATTTATAATCCTTAATGTTGGCAATCTTTTTTTCTTGATCGAATTTTATGTCTCTTTTTATGATATGTCCACCTTCATATACATCTCTTTTAAAAAGGTAAGGTTTCGGATCATCGATGTCAAAAAAAGATTCGTAAGTATCTCTAACCTTAAAGAACCAACCAATGATGGTACTTGTTTTTCCAAACCCTATTGCGTGGTATACCTTTTTACCATCTAATATTGATTCTTTTAATTCTAAAGTTGCAGACCCAGCTCTTAAAAAACCGCTGTAGCTCATTTTATAATGAAGCCATTCGCCAGATTTATAAGGTTTTATTTTTGTTTCTTGAGCATAAAAGACACCAGAAACAACGAATAATAAAATGGTTAAAAGATTTCCTTTCATAAACATCAAACTTATAAAAAATGAGTGACAAAATTCTCTTATGAAAAACAAAAAGCTATCCAGAATTAAAAATGAATAGCTTTTTAACGAATCTTTATCATTTTAAAACGTTCCCCAATTGTTTAATTCTTCCTCAGACCATAAATAGGGAAAGAAAATTCTCTTTTGATATTTAGGATGTAAGTATTTACGCCAGCTACTCCCTCCAGTGGCTTCAAGTTCTTTTTCTTCGCCGCCTAAATATTTTCCAGCAGCATTATAATGAGCTAATACCCATTTTACATTCACCGTATAATCATAATGACGCATAGCTTCTATCAATTCTTTATTTTCTTGAACTTCTTTAGGTAATTGCTTGAACTTTTTAGATAAGTTACATTCATTGTAGTCTTCCATAAAGTCAATAAAATCTCCCATATATTTTTTGTCAAAGAGCTTTATTAAAATCGATTTCTCTCCAGTTGTATGATTCTTACCTGCAGCTTGCCAATATAAATGGTCATATGCATTTTTAAAAGATGAATTACGATCGATTGTATCTCTAAAATGAACATCAATCAAATTGATGAGTTCTGTAGAAGCAAATTCAATTTTACGATACTGAGCACTTTGAAATCCACTAGCAGGGGTTAATGTATTTCTAAATTTTAAGTATTGCTCTCTTTCCATACCGTCTGCCATTACTGTAAATGAATTAGATAGCATATCGAAATAGCGACTAACACGCATCAAATGCATTGAGAATTTTTCTGCGCTTACTTCACCTTTCATTGCCACTTGATCGATCTCCCATAAAATCATTTTAAATAATAACTCGTTTACCTGATGGTACATGATAAACACCATTTCATCTGGTTGGGTTGTTCTAGGGGTTTGTAATCCTAATAAGGCATCTGTTTGAATATAATCCCAATACGTGATTGGGGTACTCCACAACAAACCTTCTAACATTGAATCTAAAGGAACACCTAGTTTTTGGTATTTTTCCTCTATTGCTTTTAATATATCGTCTTTACTCATTTTTAATTTTTATATAAATAGTAATCTAATTTTTCACTTCCCTAATTTGATCAGCGAAACCCTATGAAAAGGGAGATTTAATATTTCTATAATTTGTCATATTTTTAAGGGATTCAAGATTTCTAGAAGCAAGAACCTAAACTACTTTAATCATGGTTCTTTTTATAAAGTTCCTCTTTTTGCTTGTTCTCTTTCTATGGATTCAAACAAGGCTTTAAAATTACCTGCTCCAAAACCTCTTGCTCCCATTCGTTGAATAACCTCAAAAAACAAAGTAGGTCTGTCTTCTATTGGTTTTGTGAAAATTTGTAATAAATAACCTTCTTCATCTGCGTCTACCAAAATAGATAACTTTTGAAGTTCTTTTATGTCTTCTTTCATAATATCCATATGAACACCTAAACGTCTAGGAATGTCATCATAGTATTCTTGTGGAGGTGGAGGTAAAAATTCAACACCTCTAGCTTTTAATTGAGCGACCGTTTTAATAACATCGTCTGTTGCTACAGCAATATGTTGTACTCCAGAACCTTCATAAAAATCTAAATATTCTTCAATCTGAGAACGCTTTGCAGCTTTGGCTGGTTCGTTGATTGGAAACTTAATTCGACCATTCCCATTACTCATTACCTTACTCATTAAGGCAGAATATTCGGTGTGAATTTGCTTATCATCAAAGGAAAGAAAATTAACAAACCCCATGACATCCTCGTACCATTTTACCCAGATATTCATTTGCCCCCAACCTACATTTCCAACCATGTGATCGATGTATTTCAATCCAACCGGAGTAGGGTTGTAGTCAGATTCCCATTTTTCGAACCCTGGTAAAAAAGCACCAGAATAATTTTTACGTTCTACAAACATATGAACGGTTTCACCATAAGTATAAATTCCCGCTCTTACCACTTCTCCATGTTCGTCTTTTTCAACAATAGGTTCCATGTAAGATTTTGCTCCACGTTTTGTGGTTTCTTCATAAGCACTTTTAGCATCGTCAACCCAAAGAGCAACGATTTTAACACCGTCACCATGCTTTACAATATGATCGTTGATAGGTGATTTACTATTCAATGGTGTTGTTAAGACCAATCGGATTTTATCCTGCTTCAAGACATAACTTACAGAATCTTTAGATCCTGTTTCTAAACCTTTGTATGCGTAGGATTGAAATCCAAATGCTGTTTTATAAAAGTGTGCAGATTGTTTGGCGTTTCCTACATAGAACTCTACGTAGTCTGTTCCTAACAAAGGAAGGAAATCTTCTGCTCCTTCAAATATTTTTTCTAGACCGTAGTCTACTGATTTTATTTCTTTTTTACTCATCTTGTTTATATTAGAGTAGAGAAGTTAGAATAGAGAGAAAAGACTTATGAGAGATTATTTTGAAAACTCATCGTCATTTTTTGAAATTCTTCTATTTTTTCTTCAATTTGAATTAATTTTTCTTTTGAAATATAATTTCTTTTAAATGCAATTATTAATTGTGTTTCGAGTTCAAAAGAAGAACCTAAAGCGATATCGATAAAGTGAGAAAAAGACTTATCTGTCCTAGATGAACCTTCAGCTATATTACTCGGAATTGATACTGAACATTTGCTAATTTGTGATGTTAATCCAAATTTTTCATCTTTTGGAAACTTACTGATAATAGTATAAACATCATCCACAATTTCGATTCCTAACTTCCAGATTTTAAGATTCTTATAATTATGTCTTTTCCTTAAACTCACTTTCTCTTTTCTTTCTTCTTGATTCTTTTCTCTTTCTTACTCAAGCCACGATTTGTGATAATCTTCATCGGCTATTTTCATAGCTTCTTCAGTTACTTTTAATGGTTTAAAAGTATCTACCATCACTGCCAATTCTTCTGTGACAGTTTCTCCAATACTTCTTTCGGTTGCACCTGGATGTGGACCGTGTGGAATTCCTGCTGGATGCAATGAAATATGACCAGCATCGACATCATTTCTGCTCATAAAATCGCCATCCACATAATACAAGACTTCGTCAGAATCGATATTACTGTGATTGTATGGAGCAGGAATTGAATCTGGGTGATAATCGTACAAACGAGGCACGAAACTACAGATCACAAAAGCATCCGTTTCAAAAGTTTGATGCACTGGTGGTGGTTGATGAATTCGACCTGTTATCGGTTCAAAATCGTGAATAGAAAAGGCATAAGGATAATTATATCCGTCATAGCCAACTACATCAAAAGGATGTGAAGCATAGACCATTTCTATAATATCATCCTGCTTTTTCACTTTTATGAGAAAATCACCTTTTTCATTGTGAGTTTCTAGTTCTTGAGGCTGGCGAAGATCGCGTTCGCAAAAAGGCGAATGTTCTAATAACTGACCAAACCAATTTCTATAACGCTTGGGCGTATAAATAGGGCGATATGATTCTACGATAAATAACCTGTTGTCATCGGTATCAAAATTGATTTGATAAATAATTCCACGAGGAATCAATAAGTAATCTCCATACTTAAAACCTAGGTTCCCTAAGTGAGTTCTCAATTTTCCAGTGCCACGATGAACGAAAATTAATTCATCTGCATCGGTGTTTTTATAGAAGTACTCTCGAAGAGAATTTTTCGGTGCTGCCAAAATGATATTACAATCAGAGTTGGTTAACACCGTTTTTCTACTTTCTAGATAATCATCGACTTGAGGCACTTGAAATCCTCTAAATCGATATGATTTAAGGTTATTTTCTTTGGCAACTTTTGGAGCGACCGAATATTGTTTTTTAATTTCTTTGACCATGGTAGGTCTGTGTTCGTGATATGAATTGGACGACATTCCGTCGAAACCAATCGTACCGAACAATTGTTCATAATAGAGACTTCCGTCTTCTTTTCTGAATTGTGTATGTCTTTTGGGTGGAATTTTCCCGAGTTTATGGTAAAAAGGCATAATTTCTAATGTAAAAATGATTTAATGTGAAAATGTAATAATGTTAAGATACATTGTTACATTGATTAATTACTCAATTGCTACATTAAATATCCTACTCAGGATTCCTTTTGATAAGGTTTTTTAATAAGATTAATAACTCTAACCAATACATATCTATGCGTTTTAAGAAGTACGCCTTACAAATATAATTAAAAGTTAGAAAGATAGATGTTTAAAAGTCTCAAAGTAGTTAAGTTATCTAGTTTCAAAGATGGAGATTCTACAAATGGCAAAGTTTCAGAGGAACTGTCTTTGCAAACCTTTCGACTGTCGCTCAAGACAGGCTAAAGCGAAGCAATCTCAATGAAAAAATGATGTTATTTAAACAGATTACTTCATCACAAGTTCTTCGTAAAGACAGGTAGTAAATATATTTGCTATTTGCTAACTCTCAGGAGCTAACTCTACTTCTAGGCCATCTAACTTAGAAGTAATTGGGATTTGACATCCTAAACGACTGTTATCTTCTACATAAAAAGCTTCAGTTAACATTAAATCTTCATCAGGACCCATTTCAGGAAGTTCGTGGTCAGATTTTACATAACACTGACAAGAAGCACACATTGCCATACCCCCGCAAACACCAATAGTTCCTTCTGGAGCCAATTCATAAGAACGAACCACTTCCATTAAATTCATTGCCATATCAGTTGGTGCTAGGATTTCGTGTAGAACTCCGTCCCGGTCTGTTATTTTGATGGTGATATCCTCCATATTAGTACCTAGTAATTTTTGTTTTTGCATTAGCCATTAGCCATTATTAATTTATCTTTTTAATAACAGCTTTTGGAGCTTCTTTTTTAGATCCATCAAAACCTTCAACACCACCTACAGTTGTATATTTCATCACATATTTCTTGTCTGGGAAAATACGTTGATATGCACTTTGACACATTAAAGTAGCTTCGTGGAAACCGCACAAAATTAATTTCAATTTCCCAGGATAGGTATTTACATCTCCAATGGCATAAATTCCAGGAATGTTAGTCTGGTAATCCAATGCATTGTTCACTTTAATGGCATTTTTTTCAATTTCTAATCCCCAATCTGCAATCGGACCTAGTTTTGGAGACAAACCAAATAAAGGAATAAAATGATCAACTTCTAAAGTTACTTTTTCATCTCCATTTTTGATAATGGAAACTCCTGTTACGTGATCATCACCTAGTATTTCTTTTACTTCAGCTGGGGTAATCAAAGTAATTTTTCCGGCATCTTTGAGTTCTTGAACTTTATCAACAGAATCTAAAGCACCTCTAAATTCATTTCTTCTATGAACTAAAGTTACTTCGGAAGCAACATCCGCTAAGAAAATAGACCAATCTAATGCAGAATCTCCACCACCAGAAATGACTACCTTTTTATTACGATAGATTTCTGGATCACGGATAATATATTCGACGCCCTTATCTTCAAAATGTGTAATATTAGGAATCGGTGGCTTTCGAGGCTCAAAGCTTCCTAAGCCACCAGCAATAGCAACTATAGGTGCATGATGCTTTGTTCCTTTATTTGTGGTAACAATAAAAGTATCATCGTCTAATTTCTCAATAGTCTCGGCTCTTTCGCCTAAGGTAAATCCAGGTTCGAAAGGTTTGATTTGTTCTAGTAGTTTATCTGTTAAATCACCTGCTAAGATCTCTGGATATGCAGGAATGTCATAGATAGGTTTTTTTGGATATATTTCAGAACACTGCCCTCCAGCTTGAGGTAATGCATCGATCAGATGGCATTTTAATTTTAATAAACCAGCTTCGAACACTGTAAAAAGTCCTGTTGGACCTGCACCAATGATTAAGATATCTGTTTTGATCATTTCTTACTAAAAATCAGGTAAAAATAAGGGTTGTATTTTTTTTAAAAACTGACTTTTATCAGTTCTCAATATTAATGACTTCTTCAATATGTGAAGCGTATTTTTTAATCGTCGCTTCAACACCGTTTTTAAGAGTCATCTGATTTACTGAACAACCAATGCAAGCTCCTTCCAGTTGAACTTTTACAGTAGATCCTTCAATAGATAATAACTTGATGTTTCCTCCATCACTTTCTAAAAAAGGACGAATTTCACTCAATGCTTTTTCTACATTTTCTAGTGTCTCTTGTGCTGTCATATCTTTACTTTTTTACGGCGCTACAACCACTCATAGTTGTAATTCTTACAACCTCAGTAGGCGGCAAGTTAGCATTTCTTTTTAATAATTCGGAAACCATCTCTTTAGTGATATCTGAAAAAGCTTTTTCCAAAGGCGTATTTTCTTGCAATGCAACGGGATGTCCAACATCACCAGCTTCACGAATGCTTTGTACTAAAGGAATCTCTCCTAAAAAGCGAGTTTCAATATCTTCTGCTAAATGTTTAGCACCATCTTTCCCAAAAATATAGTATTTATTATCTGGTAATTCTTCTGGAGTGAAGTAGGCCATATTCTCTACAATTCCTAAAACAGGAACTTGAATACTTTCTTGTTTAAACATTGCAACTCCCTTTTTGGCATCGGCTAAAGCGATGTTTTGAGGAGTACTTACAACCATAGCGCCATTAATTGGCAATGCTTGTACTATTGATAAATGTACATCCCCAGTACCAGGAGGTAAATCGATTAATAAGAAATCTAATTCTCCCCAATCTGCATCAAAAATTAATTGATTTAGTGCTTTTGAGGCCATAGGACCACGCCAAATTACTGCTTGATTTGGATTTGTAAAGAAACCAAGAGATAACAATTTTACTCCGTAATTCTCTACAGGTTTCATTTTAGAACGCCCGCCTACATTTACAGATAAAGGTTTCTCTTTTTCCACATCAAACATCAAATGCATCGAAGGGCCATATACATCAGCATCTAGAACTCCTACTTTGAATCCCATTTTTGCTAAAGTAACAGCTGTGTTGGCTGTAATTGTAGATTTTCCAACACCTCCTTTTCCAGAAGCAACGGCAATAATATTTTGAATGTTTGGAATTTCTTTCCCTTTGATTAGGTTAGGATTTTTCTCTTCTTTTGGTTTGGGAGCTGATTTTACATTCACTTTCACATCGATTTTTTCATCGACATGTGTATGAATTACTTTCGTAATTTCAACTTCTACCTTCTTTTTTGCTTGCAAAGTAGGATTGCTGATGGTTACATCAACAATTACTTCATCTCCAAATGCAACGACATTGGTTACATTGTTATTTTCAATCAGACTTTTCCCTTCACCTGGTGCGGTAATGGTTTCTAGTACTTTGTATATATCTTGCTTTTTAAAAGCCATTCGAGTTCTTTAAATTGATTCTAAATTGCAAAGATAGTGCTTAGTCCTTATATAATAAAGCGGGTGGATTCCAAATATTTATGAATAAATAGATGTTTCTTATATGTATGGTTCTCGATACAATCACGCTAAAGCGTGATCACTCGAATTGACATTTTTTGTAAATTTTTCAAAAATTAGGAAATATTAGAATAATTCTTTCATCGGATCCCAAAGAACTTTTTCTAAATCTTGAATTTGATTTTCTTTGACAACGATTCCTTCGTTTTCGAGCAATTGTTGCATCAAGTTTGTACCATCGAAATGATGCTTTCCGGTTAATAGCCCTTTTCTGTTTACGACTCTATGTGCGGGTACATCTTCATGTTTTCCAGAGCTATTCATTGCCCAACCTACCATTCGTGCTGAGCGTGCTGCTCCTAAGTATTTAGCAATGGCCCCATAGCTAGTAACTCTTCCAAAGGGAATTAGACGAGCGACATCATATACTCTTTCGAAAAAATTATCATTTTCTTTCATAGTGTGAAGATATTAAACTTGCCATTATAAGCAAAGCGAAGTAATCTCATCAAACAGATTGCTCCAACTTGTTAAGTTTCGCAATTACGTTTAATAGTTCAGTTTAAACCTAATATAAGTAATAGGCTTTCCTTTCTCGAGGTATTGTTTCTCGTAAAATGTTTGAGTGACAGTAACTTCTTCTGGAGATGATTTTAGTTTGTAAACATCGTGACTAGAATGCAAAATCTCATGCCCTTCTCCATGTAACAACCCTAAAGTATATCCATGCATAAACTCACTATCAGTTTTTAGATTGACGATTCCATCTTCTTTTAAAACACGATGGTACTTCTTTAAGAAGTCATGATTGGTCATTCTGTGCTTAGTACGCTTATATTTGATCTGAGGATCAGGAAATGTAATCCAAATTTCGTCGACTTCATTTTCTGCAAAAATGTGATCGATTAATTCGATTTGTGTTCTGATAAAAGCAACATTTTCCAAACCATCTTCAAGAGCAGTTTTAGCACCTCTCCAAAAACGAGCGCCTTTAATGTCAATTCCAATAAAGTTTCTTTCAGGATTTTTTTCAGCTAAAGCAACGGTATATTCACCTTTACCACAGCCAAGTTCTAAAACAATAGGATTGTTGTTTCCAAAAAAAGAATGCCATTTGCCTTTGTGAGTAAAGTTATTCATAACTTCTTCTCTTGTTGGCTGAATGACATTTGCGAACGTTTCATTTTCATTGAAACGTTTAAGTTTGTTTTTGCTACCCAAAATGGTTTTGTTTAGGCTCTGTCTTCGGTTCCTTCTTTGATAAATCTACGAGATTCTTTCATCCAATACCATAAAAGACCTACTAGAATTGCCAAAAAGATCCAATTGACCGCATTCGCACCCCACCAACCTAATCCGCCTAAACGGAAATAATTAAAAGGAAGGAATAAAATATCTGTGAATAATTCACCAATCCATTTGAAAATATTGAATGCTATCATATCTTGAGTATATTTACTCTGCAAAAATATAAAAACAAACCATGCTAGCCAATTTTTTTGGAAAATCTAATCCTGCTAATTTTATTATTCTATTTCTAATTTTTTTAGGGTTTTATATAGCCAATTTTTTTACTGGTTTTTCATTGGATTTATTTACAGTAGATGTTTTAATGCATCAGCTCACAATGATAGGATTGTTTGTGTTGCTCTTCTTTATTTTTAATTTTATCTTATCAAAAAATAAACTGACTTTATACAATACTTATGGGTTCTTATTTTTTGTTTTGTTATTAGCAATATTTCCTGTTACCATGATGGATCGTGATGAGTTAATAGTGAATATTGTCCTGTTAATTCTTTTGAGAAGAGTATATAGTTTACGAACACCAAAAGCAACATTAAAAAAAATGTTTGATAGTGGGTTTTGGTTAGCCATCCTTTTTATTCTGAATCCGTTTACCATAGTTTATGGTCTTTTATTATATGCATCAATCCTGTTATTTCAGAAACTAAATTTTAGGACGTTTCTTATTCCTATTGTTGGATTTTTAGTACCGATGCTTTGCTATTTTACTTATTGCTTTTGGTTTGATAATGTAGATGGTTTTTTGGAACTGTTTTCTTGGTACACCGACTATAATTTTCAGTTTTACACTTCTATTGAAATTGTTACTCCATTAATTTTTATTGGGCTGATTACGTTAATTTCAATAATTTTAAAAACGCCGAAAGTATTTCTGGTTAGCGGAAACTATAGAAAGTTTTGGACTTTGACTCTATTGAATCTTTTAATAGCTATTGGGTTGATTGTTCTCACTAAAAATAAAACAGGAGCAGAATTACTATGCGTGTTTTTCCCTTTAACTGTTGTATTGACAAATTGGATAGAAGGAATAACAAAACGTTTCTTTCAGGATTTAGCGCTAGTCATTTTTATGCTAATTCCAATCGTGTTGTTTATAGTTTAGAGCCGAAGGAAAGATCACCAGCATCACCTAGTCCAGGAACAATATAGCCTTTGTTATTCAATTGTTTATCAATATCAGCGATCCAAAGTTCTGTGTTTTCAGGGAAATAATCTTGAATAAATGAAACCCCTTCTTCTGAACCTATAGCACAGACTAAATGAATTTTTTCTGGAACTCCATATTTTAAAATTCCTTGATATACATTTACCAAAGACCGACCAGTAGCTAACATTGGATCTGCTAAAATTAGTGTTTTACCCTCTATAGATGGAGATGCAAAATATTCGACTTTTATTTCAAATTCTGTGTTATTATTTGGATGATACCGATAGGCAGAGATAAAAGCATTTTCAGCAGCATCGAAATAATTAAGGATTCCTTGATGTAATGTTAATCCAGCTCTCAAAATGGAACAAATAACTAAATCGTTCTGAACAATTTCCGTTTTTTTAACTCCTAGAACTGTATTGATTTCTTCAGCTTGATAAGATAATTCTTTGCTCATTTCATAAGATAAAACCTCTCCAATTCTTTCTATATTTCTTCGAAAACGCATAGAGTCTTTCTGAATTTCAGAATCTCTAATTTCTTTTAAGAAAGTGTTTAAGATTGAGTTATTTTTTAATAGATGATGAACTGTCATTCGCTATATTATCAGGACTTTATATAATGAGTTTGAATAAAATTTGTACCTTTCGGCAATTCAAAAGTAAACTATTTCATCAATTTACACATTGATAACTTTTTTATAAGCAACCAAAAGTTTCACAACCAAAACCTAAAAAGAGTCTATAAGACTCTTTTTTTATGTTATAAAATTGATATTACTTTCTTTACAACCTCATCAGGAGAGATTGACTCCATCGTGTTTTCATATCCATCAAATACTTTATTCCCATAAATTGAACAGGGAGCTTTTGGGTACTTTTTTAGATCAGGAAGTATACAATAATCGAAAGGTTGATTATAGGGTGCAAATCCGGCGAAAGGATGAGTAACCCCCCATAGAGTTATTGTCTTTATGTTTTGTGCAGCTGCCAAATGAGCATTTCCAGAATCCATAGAAACCATGATATCTAAAGAGCTAATAAGTTCTATTTCTTCTTTAAAAGAAAGTTTTCCAGCGATGTTCAATACATTCTCATATTTTCCTTCAAGAGAATTTAAAACCTCTGTTTCTTTCTTTCCTCCTCCAAATAAAAATAATTTCAATCCTTTTGAAGATAACTTAGAAATGACTTGTTCCATCAAATGAAGTGGATATACTTTCCCTTCAAATGCAGCAAAAGGAGCAATACCAATCCAAGAATTATGTTTTTCTCCAACCAACTCCATCACATTGGCAGAAAGAGTTTTCTTTTTGAGAGGTTTAGGGTTATTAATGTCAATTTTAAAACCTAATTCGCTCAATACGTCAGCATATCTTTGATGAGATGTTTTTAACTGTTTAAAAACTTTATTGACCTCTCTTATTAATGCTTTTTTTTCTGCTCTACCCTTGTCAATAAAAGCAATTTTCACATTAGTCATGGAGAAAAAGCATCGCAAGATTTTCGATCTTAATACATTATGAAAATCAGCAACATGTGTAATTTTTCGACTCCGTAATTCTTTAAATAATTGATAAAGTCCTAAAACACCTTTGTGTTTTCCTTTTACTTCTGCAGAAACAAAAGAAACATTAGAAATGTCTTCAAATAGAGGTTTCAAGAAAGGTTTAGAAACAATAGTAATTTTGATTTCTGGATGTTGATCGATGAGTGCTCTGATAATAGGAACTGTCATTGCTACATCACCCATGGCTGACAAACGGATAATTAAAATATGGGCTGCTTTTTGCACAAAATTTGGTTTGTATGTAAAAGTACTCTTTTCTAGTAAAAGCAAAAATATCCATTGAAGATTTGCATCAAAATAAGGCTAAATAAAAGTGTATCTTTGTTGCCTATTTAAAAAATAATTCATGATTCAATCCATGACTGGTTACGGGAAATCCGTACTACAATTGTCTAACAAAAAAGTAACTATTGAAGTAAAATCTTTGAATAGTAAAAACTTAGATTTAAATGTTCGAATTCCTTCATATTATAGAGAAAAAGAATTAGGAGTTAGAAAAGAATTAGCGACTCATTTGGTAAGAGGAAAAGTAGATTTTTCAATTTATGTAGAAATGACGGCTGATGAAACTTCTACTATTGTAAACAAAGGGGTTGTTGGTGAGTATATGCAACAATTAAGAAATGTGGTGCAGACTGGATCTTCAGATGATGTTGAATTGTTAAAAATGGCAGTTAGAATGCCTGATGCTTTAAAAACGGAACGTGAAGAATTGGATGAAAACGAATGGACAGAAATTAATAATCATATTCAAGAAGCAATCAAAGAAATTATTCAATATAGAGTTGATGAAGCAGCTTCTTTAGAAGACGATTTTAAATTAAGAGTTACAAATATTCAATTGTATTTAGAAGAGGTAAAATCCTTGGATAATGATCGAATTGATGAAGTAAAAGCACGATTGCAAAAAGCAATTTCTGATTTAGAGGTTGAAGTTGATGAAAATCGTTTTGAACAAGAATTGATTTATTATTTAGAGAAATTAGATATCAACGAAGAGAAAGTACGATTGGCAAATCATTTGGAGTATTTTTTGAAAGAATTAGATACTTCAGATTCTAATGGTAAAAAGTTGGGATTCATTATTCAAGAAATGGGAAGAGAAATTAATACCATTGGTTCTAAAGCTAATTTTGCACCCATGCAGAAAGCTGTGATACAAATGAAGAACGAGTTAGAAAAAATAAAAGAACAAATTCTAAACGTATTGTAAATGTCAGAATTTAAAGGGAAACTATTTGTGTTTTCAGCGCCTTCAGGATCAGGGAAGACAACTATTGTACGTCATTTGCTAGCACAAGAACGTTTTGGATTAGAGTTTTCTATCTCAGCCACTTCGAGAGAACCTAGAGGAAAGGAAGTAGATGGTAAGGATTACTATTTTATCTCTGCAAAAGAATTCAAACAGAAAATAAAATCCGACGAATTCTTAGAGTGGGAAGAAGTGTATATCAATAATTTTTATGGAACTTTAAAAACCGAAGTGGAACGTATTTGGGCTAAAGGAAAGCATGTTATTTTTGATATTGATGTTGCAGGTGGACTTCGGATAAAAAGAAAATTTCCTGAACAAACATTGGCGGTTTTTGTAAAACCTCCGGATATCAATGAATTGATTAGAAGATTAAAAGATAGAGGAGAGGAAAGTTCAGAAAAAATAGCGATGCGAGTAGCAAAAGCTCCTACTGAAATGGCAACAGCTCCTCAATTTGATACAATTATTTTAAATGCTGATTTGGCAACGGCATTAAAAGAAGCAGAAGGCTTGGTTGAAGAATTCTTAAAAAAATAAAATGAAAGTTGGACTTTATTTTGGAACGTTCAACCCGATTCATGTTGGACATTTGATCATTGCAAATCACTTGGCTGAATATTCAGATTTGGACGAAGTTTGGTTTGTAGTCACACCTCAAAGTCCTCATAAGAAAAAACAATCCTTATTAGACAATCATCATAGGTTTGAATTGGTATACATTGCTGTAGAGAACTATCAAAAATTAAAGGCTTCAGATATAGAGTTTAAATTACCTCAGCCTAATTATACGGTTCATACGCTAGCCTATATTTCTGAAAAATATCCAAATCACGAGTTTAGTTTAATCATGGGTGAAGACAACCTAAAAAGCTTTCACAAATGGAAAAATTACGAAACTATTATAGAGAATCACCATGTTTATGTATACCCTAGAGTATCAGAAAGCAACATAAAAACAAACTTTGATGAACATCCAAAAGTTCATAAAGTTGACGCTCCTGTCATTCAAATTTCTGCAACTTTAATCAGAGATGGGATTAAACAAAACAAGAATGTAGAGCCTATGCTTTCAAAAGAAGTGTGGCAATATATAGATGAGATGAATTTCTATAGAAAATAGAGGCTCTACATTCTTGTTTTATTTAAACTATGTTGTAGCACATTTAGAAAAAAAACTTACCTAAATGTAACCAATCATCAAATTCGCGGTCTTCAAATTGAATATTTAAATCAATGCATTATGAAGAACTTCTTTTGTTTACTTATCAATTTATTAATACTCACCAGTTGCTCTAATCAATCCGAAAAAGACAAAAAGCTTTTGGATGAAAGAATCTCTAGAATCGAAAACGGTCTTCAATCTAATCTACAAATACAATATGGTGACGGCATACCTATACCTACTTTCAATATAGAAGAACGAATGAAAGAATTAGGTATTTCTGGAGTAAGTATTGCAGTACTAAATAATGGTGTTATTGAATGGGCTAAAGGGTATGGAATAGCTGATAGTTTAGAAAATCGAAAAGTGACTACTGAAACACTATTCCAAGCGGGTTCTATTAGTAAGCCAGTTGCAGCAACCAGGACACTCCAACTTATGGAGCAAAGTTTAATTGATTTAGATTTGAATGTAAATACGTATTTATCTAGTTGGAAATTGCCAGATAATGAGTTTACAGAAAAAGAAAAGGTTACAACTCGAAGAATATTAAATCACTCGGCAGGACTTACTATCGGGGGTTTTATAGGGTATACAAAAGACGAAACAATACCTAGTATCCCCGAAATTTTGGACGGAAAAGGAAATACGGATCCAGTTCGTGTTTATAAAAAACCTGGTGGAGACTGGAGTTACTCAGGTGGAGGATATACCATTATGCAACACATGATTACTGATATTGATCAAAAACAATTCCCTGAGATTATGCAAGAACATGTTCTGGATCCATTAGGAATGAAATCTAGCACATATAAAAATCCACTACCAGAAAAGTATCATAGTATAGCTGCAACGGGGTATAATTTTGATGGGACTCAAGTAAAAGGTAAATGGTGGGTCTATCCAGAGATGGCAGCCGCTGGGCTTTGGACAACACCATCTGAATTAATGTTATGGGGAAAAGAAATTCAGCAAATATTTCAAACACAAAAAGATGGATTGTTAAAGGCAAAAACCGTAAATGAAATGCTTACTCCAGAACACGGAGAAGATCAAGGCCTTGGGCCTTATGTATTAAAACACACCTTTGGTCACGGTGGAGCTGATGAAGGGTTTCGTGCTGATTTTACAGCATGGAAAGAGACTTCCAATGCGGTTGTGATTATGGTTAATTCTCAAACAGGAAATGTCATCATAAAAGAAATTTTATTGAGTATAGTTCAAGAATACAACTTACAAGGAATTGAGCCTAGAACTAGAGTATTCAAGGAGCAATCACAAAAAGAACTTGCACGATTTACAGGTAAATATCACTTCCCTGAGAATGGCGACGCTAAAATTGTAATTAAGGATAATGGCTTAGAATTTACGGGTGAAATATTCTCAAAACCCATTTTCTTGTTACCTGAAACTGATAGCACTTTCTTTAATAAAAATTCTGGAACACGTTATCAGTTTACATTTGAAGGAGACACAATTATTAGCGTGAAATTTTCACGATTCGAAGCCAAAAAGATTGAATAAATGATTAATTATCTAATTTAACAAAAGACAAACTTAAGCTGTGTATAGTTAATTACTAAGCCTCTGTGTACTCGGAAAACCTTGCAGGTTTCCCTCTGGTTAGTTTTCTTTTACTAATTTAGACCTTACCAACGAAACGAACAATACACGAACGTTATATAACTTTAACACACGATACAAAATCCCTCAATGCGAGTTTCGTTGTATATTTGTGAATCTATAAATAACATACGTGGCTAAAGAGAAAAAAAAGAAAGGCAAACTAAAACGAAAACTTACCGATAAATATCGATTGGTTGTTTTAAATGAAAATACGTTTGAAGAGCGATTTTCTTTAAAACTATCTCGACTGAACGTGTTTGTTTTTGGAGGTGTTTTTTCTATAATATTAATTGTTGGAACAATTTTACTAATTGCTTTTACACCAATAAAAGAGTATATCCCTGGTTATGCTTCAACACAATTAAAAAGAAATGCTGCTGAGTTGACTTTCGAGTCCGATTCTTTGAAAACCAGATTGGCAATTCTAGAAAATTATACCGAAGCAATTAGGCCTATATTAACAGGAGAAATAAAAGGAGATGATCCAATTGATTCTATCCAAAATTTGACTCAAAGAATTCAAATTGACGACAAAAAATTAAACGCTACTAGACAGGACTCACTATTTAGAGAAAAGGTAGATAGTAAAGACCGTTTTCCATTATCTGATGATCTTCAAAATAAGGCTAAAATTGTTTTCTTTGCTCCGATTACAGGGAGTATATCTCAGTCGTTTAATTCAGAAAACAAACATTTTGCGTTAGATATTGTTGCTAAAACAGGAACTCCTGTAAAAGCGGTTGCAGATGGTACGGTTATTTTTTCTGAATGGACAGCTGAAACAGGATACGTGATTATAATAAAACATGCTAGCAATTTTATTTCTGTGTATAAACACAACGGAACTTTACTAAAACAACAAGGAGATTTAATTCAATCTGGTGAAGCAATTGCTAGTGTAGGGTCTACCGGAGAATTAACTACTGGACCGCACCTGCATTTCGAATTGTGGAGTGATGGCTATGCTGTAAATCCTACAAATTATATAGATTTTAAATAAATGAGTGTAAAATCTGTCTTTGCTGTTCCTTTTGCAAAACAAGTTAAAAAGCGAGTTTATAAGTGGGCATATCAACCCCATAGAACTCAAGAAAAAGTTTTTAAAAAACTAATTTCTAAGGCAAAAAACACTGCCTTTGGAAAGGATCATCATTTTGATAAAATCCAATCATACAGAGATTTTACAGACAATGTTCCGGTGAATGATTATGAAGGGTTACGGTCTTATGTAGACAGAATGGTAGCTGGAGAGGAAGATGTATTATGGAAAGGAAAGCCAATCTATTTTGCGAAGACTTCAGGAACAACTTCAGGAGCCAAGTACATTCCGATTACAAAAGATTCAATGCCAACACATATCAAAGCAGCAAGGAATGCCTTATTGCTTTATATTGCAGAAACCAAGGATGCTAGTTTTGTGAATGGAAAAATGATTTTTTTACAAGGAAGCCCTGTTTTAGAAGATATGAATGGAATAAAATTGGGACGATTAAGCGGTATAGTAGCTCATTATGTTCCTCAATACTTATTAAAAAATAGATTGCCAAGTTGGGAAACCAATTGTATAGAAGATTGGGAAACCAAAGTAGATGCAATTGTTGAAGAGACATTGAATGAAGACATGTCTGTCATTAGTGGAATTCCATCTTGGGTACAAATGTATTTTGAGAAATTAATTGAGAAAACGGGAAAAACCATTACAGAAATTTTCCCAAATTTTAATTTCTTTATCTATGGAGGTGTTAACTTTGAGCCTTATAAAAATAAGTTTGAAACATTAATTGGAAAGCAGATAGATTATATAGAATTGTATCCTGCTTCTGAAGGATTTATTGCCTATCAAGATTCTCAAACCAAAAAAGGGATGCTTCTTCAATTGAATAGCGGGATCTTTTATGAGTTTATTCCTTCCGAAGAATTTTTCAATGAAAATAGAACTCGAATTTCTCTAGAAAATGTACAGCTTGGAGTTAATTACGTTCTTATTCTAAATACCAACGCAGGTCTTTGGGGATATAATATTGGTGATACCATAGAATTTACTTCATTGCTGCCGTATCGAATTAGAGTAACAGGAAGAATCAAGCATTTCATCTCTGCTTTTGGAGAACATGTGATTGGAAAGGAAGTAGAAAAAGCATTAAACGATGCTATTGTTGGAACAAAGACAACGGTAAGTGAATTTACAGTAGCTCCACAAGTAAATCCGTCAGAAGGATTACCTTATCATGAATGGTTTATAGAATTTGAAAATGAGCCAGAAAGCATCGAAGAATTAGCATCAAAAATTGATGCATCTATGCAAGAGCAAAACATCTATTATTTTGATTTGATAGAAGGAAAAGTATTGAAACCTTTGGTCATTCGAAAAGTAAAAAAAGGGGGCTTTCATGAGTATATGAAATCAATTGGAAAGTTTGGAGGGCAGAATAAGATTCCTCAATTATCAGACAATAGAAAGATAGCTAATGTATTACAAATTTTTTTAAAAGAATAATAAATGTCAGTTCGAGTGAAATTGCAGAGCAATTTTGTATCGAGAACAGATAACTTCTTGATACGATTTTTTTAAAATCACTCGAAGTGACAAAGGGAAATAAGAAGATGAAAATAATATCAACTAATGTTGGGGAGCGAAAAGAAATTGACTGGAAAGGTAAAAAAATAACCACAGCAATCTTTAAATATGCTGTTGATACTCCTATTTTTTTAGACGTTGAAACTGTTAGAGAAGATACTATTTGTGATCGAGAGCATCATGGAGGGATTGACCAAGCGGTTTATGGGTATTCTTTGAAGCATTATGAATATTGGAAAGAAATCTATCCAGATTTAGACTGGCAGTATGGAATGTTTGGAGAGAATCTTACTATTGATGATTTGGACGAAACGCAAACTCATGTTGGAGATACCTATAAAGTTGGTGAATGCATCGTTGAGGTTACAAAACCTAGGCAACCTTGTATGAAATTAGGAGCTCGCTTTAATAATATGAAAATTGTAAAACAATTCTGGAATACTTCCATGAGTGGTGTCTATTTTAAAATTTTACAAACTGGTATTGTTAAAGTAGGAGATGAATTTGGATTGCTAAAAAAATGCCCCAAAAACTCAACAATCGCTGAAGTTTACGAGGCAAAAAGATTGAAGAAAGGAATGTAAGCTTAATTCTTTCTTAAAAAGATATCTCCACTAATGGTGCTTAGCTTCAAAGTAGCAGCTCCATTCTTTACAGTTCCTTTAATTTTTTTATTGTGCCCTCCTTTTTTACGGGAATTAAAATCAATATCTAAATCAGAATATACACTTCCAGAGAAAGTATTTGCTTCAAAAGTAGCATCAGAAACATAGACATCGATATCACCGCTAATGGTTTTTAAATGCATGTTACTTGAGTGCTTTTTAATGTCAATATCTCCACTAATTAGATCTAATTCAAGAACTCCATCATAGGCAACAGCAACTACATTACCTGAAATACTTGTTACCTTTAAGTCCATTTTTTTAGGGACATAAATGACATAGTTTACAACAATTTTATTTTGCCAACAACAGTCACAATCATCATCATCATCATCATCATCATCATCATCATCGTTTTTTTTCTTTCTTTTGTGCATGTGATTACTACTTAGATAGTACGAAGGATAATCATCAAAGAAATCTCCATAATCTTCTTTTACAACATAATCGCTCCCTACTTTTTCTGCTTTTAATTCAAAATCATCATTCTGCTTATTGTCGTTAATGTTGACCTCAGCCTCAATTGAAATTTCATTTTTGTTCCAATTTTTTACGATGATATTTCTCGCAAATTTTGCATTGACAACTACCCCATCGATTCCAGAACTACGTTCGCTAGCAGTTACTTTTTTTTGTGCGTCTAGGTTGATACTAACTAAGAATAACAATCCTAGTAAAAAAACAATCTTTTTCATAGTGCTATTCTTTTTTACGTAGATAAATATTACCCATTGTAGATTTTAATTTCATTTTTACCCCACCACCATTAAGGCTATTTACAATATTTCTTAATCCACTAACGTTTTCCATACCTTTTTTTGGAGAAGCTTTAAAGTTAAAGTTAGTATAGAGTGTTCCTCCTGCTCTAATGTCTAAATCTACCTTTGCATTTTCGCTGATAGCAACATCAATTTCACCAGTAGCAGAGGTAATTGATATAGGCGAAGATTGATTGATTTTTGAAAAAACAACATTGATGGTTCCTACACTTGAGTGAGCAGTAACAGGACCTGTAACATTATTTAAGTTAATAGTACCTACGTTAGAATCTGCTTCTACTTCAGAGGTAAAACCATCTATAAAAATAGCACCCATAATTCCACCATCTACACTAATATTCATGCTTTTGGGTAATGTAATTAGAATATTTTTACTTTGATAGCGAGATTTTAAATCTTTAACGATAAGTATGCCTTCTTTTTTCTCTATAGAAAAACCTAATCCTTCTGTATTATCTTTACCTCCGGGATAAACAGGTCTTAGTCCTTTTTTTCGATTTTCATTAGATTTATTATTGAGTATTTTAGATTTATTATTGAGTATTATTGAGTTAAATGTCAAACTGGTATTTCTGTTATTACCAGATTTAGCTTTTGAAGTGTCATAACCCAAAATAAGTTCTGATGTATTACCAGTAATAACTTTAACATTTGCACTACTTTCAATACGTACTTTTTTAACGCCTTGTAAAGAGTGTTTGTAGTTTGTGTTCTGAGCAAAAACTGCTGATGAACAAAAAACGAATAATAAAAATATTTTTTTCATGATTATAAGATTGTGTACCTACGACAAACGAGGTACGTTAATTTGTATTTGATTTTTTACATATTCAGGAACATCATCGTCGTTTAGTAATTTCTTCATAGGAGAGAGCGCTCTCTTCTCTTGAATTTTTACCAAAACTTGAATCAGTTCTATTTGAATCGCTGGATCCTTATCAGTCTCTAACGATTTTATTAAAGCCTCTTTTACCATTTCTAATGATGCAAATTTTGTCAACGCTTCTACTGCAGCTAAGCGTACGCTTGGTTTGTTATCATATAGCAACCGGTTAATTAATGCTTGTATTATTTTTGTATTAGTTGTGTCAAAATTTTCTGAAAGATCTACAGCAGCAATTCGTTGACTTGCGCTTTCACTTTTTATCTGAGCTAAAATTTGATTTACTTGAGTATTAGAAGCAGTATCTGCATATTTTCCTATCAAAAATGCACTTACTACAATTAATACACTAGCCGCTATTCTCAAGTGTGATTTCCAAGAGGTTCTTTCTTGTAATTGAAAAACAGGAGTCTCTTGCTCTTTTTTCTCAGCCGCTAACATCTCTTCAAAATTTATTTGAAGTCTAGTGCTAGGTTGTTCCATTTCCTCTTCAGAAATATCAAAGAAAATACGCTTCATTGCTGAGAATTCTTTAGAGCACTCATCGCAACTTTCAAGGTGATTCTGAATAGAATTTACATCTTCTTTTGAGAGTTTTTCATCTAAAAAATCTACAATGTTATTTTGTATGTTTTCGCACTTCATAATCTTAGGTTTTAGTACTTAGTTGTTAGCGTTTGGGGGTTCATTTTTAAACTTTTTGATACTTCTGACTTTGTACTTCTAACATTTAACTTTATTTATATCGTTTCAAAATAAATATTCTTTAACTTTTTAAGGGCTCTATGAACCTTCACTTTTACAGCTCCTTCAGAGCTACCTATAATTTCAGCAATCTGTTCATATTTGATTTCCTGAAATCGATGCATTACAATTAATTCTCTATCAGAATTCTTCAATTTTAGTAATGCTTTTTGCAAATGATTGATCTCATCTTCATTACTTTCTGTAATTAATACTTCCCCAGAGTCTAACAAATCATCATTAATTAAATGACTTCTCTCTTTTTTCTGCTTCTGATAATAAGTCGAAAAGATATTTCGAGCTATAGTAAAAATCCAAGAGGCAAAATTCCCTTCATTATATGAACTTCGATACCGAATCACCTTTGCAAAAACATCTTGCGTCAAGTCCTCACTCACCGCTTGATTACGTGCCATTTTTTGAAAGAAATTATAAATTCTCACATGGTATCGATCAAACAGATGCCTCAGTAAATCTAAGTCGCCCTTAGATACTTTTAACATGATCTCTTCGTCGCTTAATTGACTCAACGGTTTTGCGCTTTTGGTTTGTTTCTATTCTGTAAACCTTCCTTTTTTAAAAAGGTTACAGACAAGGTAGAAAAAATAAAAGAATTATTTAAGGAAGTTAAACAGAAGTCTCCTTCTTGTGTAGTAAGCGAGTAAGTTTCATAGAAAGGTCTAGCAAAATAATTTTTGCATTTCCATTTCTTTCAACATGATACAAGGCATCGCCCAATTCCTTTTCAATTTCCAAAATATTAGCACTGTGTACAAAAGGAGCAAAGTTCTGAAGATTAAACTTTGGTGTTTGAGTTTCTAAAAAAACTAATTCAGGAGATTTGTAATTTAGTAATAAAGCTTGCCTAAAGAATTGTAAACAGTATTCTAAGAATTGTTTTTGCGTTTCTCGACCCGATTTTGCAATTGTTTCAGACCAAACAACCAACTCTTGAATCACGGCGGCATTTCCTTTTGCTTTAAAAGCAGAGCGAATCCAAGTAATAAACCATTGCTCAAAAATTAAATCACTAGAGTCTTGATGAAGTATCTGAAGTGCTTTGTTATAATTCCCTTCTGCTTGATGCGCAATTTTAATGGCTTCATTTTCAGTAACACGCTCTCTTTCTATTAAGGTGCTTGTAATATCTTGTTCGCTAAGAGCAGGAAAATGGAGCGCTTGACATCGAGACTTTATTGTATTAATAATCTGCTCTTCGTTTTCAGTAATCAAGATGAAAACTGTTTTTTCAGGAGGCTCTTCAATTAACTTCAATAGTTTGTTGGCAGCTGCAATGTTCATTTTTTCAGCCATCCAAATAATCATTACCTTAAAACCACCTTCATACGATTTTAGTTGTAATTTTTTAACAACTTCTAGTGCTTCATCAACGCCAATATTTCCTTGTTTGTTTTCTACACCAATAGCTTGTAACCAATTAAATAAGCTTCCGTAAGGAGTTTCTTTTATAAACTGTCTCCAATCTTCTAAAAAGAGATTGCTTGTTGGATGCTTTTTTACAGAATCGTTTGTAGTTACTGGAAAAGCAAAATGTAAATCGGGGTGTTGCAATTTTTCAACCTTTATCATACTCGCTTCAGGATTGTCAGAGAAATGCGATAATAAAAGCTGAGCGTATGCAATAGCCATAGGTAAAGTTCCCGAGCCTTCTTTCCCAACAAATAATTGAGCATGTGGAATCCGACCATTCTCTGCAGAAGTCTGCAAATGATTTTTGATGTGGTCTTGCCCAATAATTGTATTGAAATACATGAGACAAATGTAGAGTTAAGAATTTAGAATTACGAATTATGAATTAAGAATTTGTCTTCGCGATCACGCCTTTGGCGTGAGAAACGATCTCACGAATTGTAGTGAGATTGCTTCGCTCTATTTCATTTCGCTCGCAAAGACAATAACCTTCATGATTTTGCATCTTCAAATATTATATTCGAAAATATATTTACAAACTTCTAAAGGCATTCAACCAGCCCTAAAATAATCTACAGTTGCACATTTTTTGTTAAGAGCTTTAAAAGCCATAACCGATACTGATTCCTGCTTTGCCTGGGAAAAGCTCGCCATAAGACTTCTTCCCGTTGAAAAGATTGCGCCCAGCTCCTAAGTGAGCTTGTAGAATAAGCCCTTTTTTAGAGACCCATTTGTATCCGATACCCAGGCCTAAGGCAAAATCATTTCCGAATTTATATACTTCATTAGTAGGCAAGGGTGATCCAGTACTATATTGGTAATCATATTTAGAATGATACATCCCAAAACCTTCAACGTACTTTTTTCCTAAATAATATCTATAGAAGGCAGCAACCTCACTGTGTTGACCTGTAGCGAAAGATTGCCTAAAAGATATCCCTATATGAGTTTTTGTTTAATGTTCTTTCAAATTCAAAATCTATAGCTCCCAAGTAAACAGAAAGCGCATTAATTTTATTTCAGTTCGATTTTTTGTTGCAGTAAAATTGTCCATAGCTAACTGTACTGACAAAAAGCATGATAATAAATAATCTTTTCATAATTAGTTAATTTTATGATTAGTAGTACGGCAATGATAAATGATGTAGAGGTTTTAAAAAGTTAATGAAATGATAAAACCTTAATGGGAATGATTTCTTTGACTAAGATTTAATAGACTTTTTATTTTTCTTAACGAAAATTAAAACGCACAAAGGGTAATCACTACATCATTATCTTACTGAATCAACCTACGAAAACGTTCTATGAATTTTTAGAAATTTGACTACTCTGTACGTAATGAAATAGTTATTTTTGTTAATCGCTCTTTGAAGCTGATTAATCAATACAACTATTTAGATGAAAACGATCAACGATTTTAATTTTGAAAATAAGAAAGCGCTCATTCGCGTAGATTTTAACGTGCCTTTAAATGATTCTTTTGAAGTAACAGATGCTACACGAATTGAAGCAGCGAAACCAACAATTATTAAAGTCTTAGAAGATGGAGGCGCTGCGGTTTTAATGTCGCATTTAGGACGCCCAAGAGGAGTTGAAGATCAGTTTTCACTGAAACATATTGTAGAAAAAGTTTCTGATATTATTGGGGTACAGATAAAGTTTGTAGCCGATTGTATTGGAGATAAAGTTGCTGAAGCCATCGCCAATTTAGAGAATGGTGAGGTTTTATTGTTAGAAAATTTACGTTTCTATTCTGAAGAAACTAAAGGAGATGTTGACTTTGCAGAAAAACTTTCTAAATGGGGAGATATTTATGTAAATGATGCTTTTGGAACAGCACATAGAGCACATGCTTCTACTACAATTGTAGCTCAGTTTTTTCCAGAAACCAAGTGTTTTGGAAGCTTATTAGCTCAAGAAATTGAAAGCATCGATAAAGTATTAAATAATAGCGAAAAACCTGTTTTAGCTATTTTAGGTGGAGCTAAAGTATCTTCAAAAATTACTGTGATTGAAAATATTTTAGATAAAATTGATCACCTAATTATTGGTGGGGGGATGACTTTTACATTTGTAAAAGCTCTAGGAGGAAGTGTTGGAGATTCTATCTGTGAAGATGATAAAATGGAGTTGGCTTTAGAAATTTTAGCAAAAGCAAAAGCAAAGAATGTTCAAGTTCACCTTCCAGTAGATGTTGTAGCTGCAGATGCTTTTTCGAACGATGCAAATACGCAAGTAATAGATGTGACTCAAATTCCCGATGGATGGCAAGGGTTGGATGCAGGGCCAAAAACAGAGGTGATTTTTGATGCTGTCGTAAATAAATGTAAAACCATTTTATGGAACGGCCCTTTAGGAGTTTTTGAATTAGAAACTTTTTCAAAAGGAACGATAGCTTTAGGAAATTCTATTGACAGAGCAACACAGAACGGAGCATTTTCTCTTGTTGGTGGAGGTGATTCTGTAGCAGCGGTAAAACAATTTGGTTTTACTGATAAAGTGAGTTATGTATCAACTGGAGGAGGAGCAATGTTAGAAACTCTAGAAGGGAAAACGTTGCCAGGAATTGAAGCAATTTTAAAATAAAAGTTGAACAGTTTAACTGTTTATTTGTGTAGTTGTTAAAGTTACACGATTAAACAAATCAACAAATAAACATTTAAAATGAAATACACCACACTACCCAATACTAATGTAAAAGTTAGTAAGATTTGTTTAGGAACCATGACTTGGGGAAAACAAAATAATGAAGCTGATGGTCATGAGCAAATGAATTACGCTTTGGAACAAGGAGTAAATTTCTTTGATACAGCTGAACTGTACGCTGTACCTGCCTCTAAAGAAACCTATGGAAAGACAGAAGAAATCATTGGAACGTGGTTCAAAAAAACAGGCAATAGAGACAAGGTAATGTTGGCAAGTAAAATAGCTGGATCAGGACCTTATACAGCTCATATTCGTGAAAACGGATTTGCTAAAGAAGCAATTATAGAAGCTGTTGAAGGAAGCTTGCAAAGACTACAGACAGATTATATCGATTTGTATCAATTGCACTGGCCTGAACGTGGTGTGAATTGTTTTGGACTTAGAGATTATCCTTTTAAGACATCAACAAAAGAAGCCGAAAATCATTTGGAGATTTTAGAAACATTAAATACTTTGATTAAACAAGGAAAGATTCTTCATGTTGGTTTGTCTAATGAAACTCCTTGGGGAGCCATGAAATATTTACAAACAGCAGAACAGCACGGTTTACCGAGAATGAGTACCATTCAAAACTCTTATTCTTTAATTCATAGGGCCTATGAATATGGAATGTCGGAAGTTTCATTGCGAGAAAATATAGGATTGCTAGTGTATTCTCCGTTGGCTCAAGGAATACTTTCAGGTAAATACTTAGATGGAAAAAATCCAGAAGGAGCAAGAGGAACACTGTTCCCTAATTTTGTAGAAAGATACAGAACTCTAGGAGCTACTTCAGCAGTAGAACAATATCAAGAAATAGCCAAGAAACACGGATTAACTCTTGCTGAGTTATCCTTGGCGTTTATCAATCAATTGCCTTTTGTGACCAGTAATATTATTGGCGCAACAAACCTAGAGCAGTTAAAGGAAAATATTGGTAGCATAGATGTTCATCTTTCTGGGGAAATCTTGAGTGAAATAGAAGCAATTCATCAGTCTATTCCGAATCCTGCACCATAGCATAAGAAGAAGTGAACAAAAAAGCAGCTCATTGAGCGGCTTCTTATTAACATGAGACGAGAACTAAAATTTTTAGATAAATAAAAAAACAGGTGTTTTTACCTGTTTTTTTATTTATCTATTGTTAGGTTTTACCTAAGTATTAAAAGTACTTATTTTTTTAGTACTTTTAACAACACACTAGCGATAACACATTATAAATTAACCAAATATACTATGAAGAAAATTACTTTTTTCTTGTCTTTATTATTTCTTGTATTTTTTTTGAATCCTTCTTTTTCTCAAACGACCCATACGTTTGATGCCAATGTTGGATCATTTCAGGC